>OCPN01000080.1_pt1 | contig 50809 bp, 46 predicted proteins | sample 1476971 | NCBI WGS metagenome assembly OCPN01 (sample SAMEA2580251, study PRJEB22360) | human gut metagenome | biome: human gut; feature: human-associated habitat; material: faeces | place: Denmark | collected 2008/2010
ATCCATGTGTTTAGGCTAGTAAATAATATGTGTCCAGGAAAATGGGTACATATCACTAGTGGCTGCCTTTTTTGCCGTTGTTTAACGTAGAAAGTGAGACGGGATTTATCAAAATAAGTCATAATTTTGATGAAAAATTAGTATATATGAATCGATAGTGAGGGATAGCTTATATAGTGGGGTCCTTCAGTGAGAACTACTATAAATTGTATATTTTAGCAAAATTTTGTGAATTTTAACCCCACAAAAAGGCCAAAATCTGATATAATAATAGTATAGAAATCGATGTATAAAAGGACTAAAAATCGTGTGTGTAAATTGATGTTTTTAGACTCACCTTTGGGCCTAAAAATATCTGTAGTTCTTATAGTTAAATCGATGCGATTGGAACGTTGTATATATGAAACAACTACGCAGATGCGTAGTTTTTATTATTTTGTGTTTGGTATAGGTAGTCCCATGAGTGTAGTGAAGCCCTTATTATGGCTATTAGAACCGTATATCGTATATAAAGCCTATTTGTGGGCCCTCCGCTTTATAGCACATCCAGTGACGTGGGAAGGCGAAATAGATTTGTTCTCCTTGACCTTAACGATGCTGCTCATTCTTGATGCGGTGGCGTTACCATTGGTCATTTTATATTGCCCTAGCTTAAATCCTGGTAAGCGACTTCCGAATTGGATTCATCGTTTAGGTACGCCTATCTACATCGTTCACAATTGGCTTGATGGCAAGGTTGGCGGCGGTACATCTACGCCGATCGTATGGTTACGCAGAACCTTACATTCCCTATTGTTATTTATCTATTTGCTAATCCCGCTCTACGTAGGCGGTCATCTCGTGATGGGCCTCGTAGTGGCTCTCATGTATGATGTCCTCGTGTGGGCACATGGAGGTGTGTGATGGCGACTTGCAAGTGGCCTACTACACCTTTGTATCAGGCCTACCACGATCATGAGTGGGGTCGACCTATTCATGATGATCGGTTGCAGTTTGAACATCTCTGTCTTGAAAGTCTCCAATGTGGCCTCAGCTGGCTTACGATTTTGAATAAACGAGACATTATCCGAGGCTGCTTTGATCACTTTGATATTGATACGGTTGCTAGTTATGGTGAAAGCGACGTAGAGCAAATCTTGCAGACCGAGGGTATGCTCAAGTCTCGCCCTAAAATTGAAGCTATCATCAATAATGCTTCTGCTTTTAAAGGTATTCAAGATGAATTTGGTTCGTTTTGCAACTATATCTGGGCTTTCACAGATAATAAAACCATTATTTATGAAAGCCACCCCGATGGGCATGTTCCAGCAAAGAATGGTCTGTCTACGCGGATTAGTAAGGATCTGAAGAAGCGCGGGTTTAAGTTTGTAGGCCCTGTTACTATTTATTCCCATCTGCAATCCAGTGGCCTTATCAACGATCACGGTAAGGACTGTCCTTGTTTTAGCGAGATTAATAAGCTGGCAGATATTGTTCAATTGCCTGTAGACGATGAGGATTAATATAGTTTTAAATGTTGAGTATTAATATAAATCTGAATGTTTGATAGTTAGCTTATTATTTTTGCCTTTTTCTAATAATTCGCATCCTTTTACCTATATGTTGTAACGTATTTGTATAATCGTTAGTTAACAATAGTTTTTATACATGATTGATGTTACAAAATTGTACTTGTGTTAAACCATACTTTAAGGTGTACACTATAGTCGATGGAAAGATAGCGTTCCATCATATGTCGGCCCGCTTTATATACAAACACATATATTCTCTCTCTCCAAAGCGGGTCTCTCATATACTTCTCTCTCAAAGCTATAAACACAACATAAAGACCTTATCCTTTACTGGATAGGGTCTTTTTGCTATATGTTTTTATCTAGGGCCATATAACGGCATAGATTGGTTGTATGCTATAGCAGATTGATTTGTTTCGATATAGTTGATATACTGATGATGAAATAAAGTATTACTTTCACAATTTAGAAAGGGATATATATGATTGGTTTGGGCACGGCCATTAACATTGGCCTCATCATAGCCGGCAGCTTGTGCGGCCTCGCATTTGGTCGGTTTATGAAAGAAAATTTGAAACAGACGCTCATGATGGTGAGCGGTATTATTGTTCTCCTCCTCGGGATGAGCGGTGCTATGCAGTATATGCTAGTCATCGTGAACGGAACGATACAAACGACGGGGCCTATGCTGATGATTATTAGCATGGTGGCAGGCGCCGTAATTGGTGAGCTCATCGACCTTAATCGTTGGATCACGGTATTTGGTGACTGGGTAAAAGCCAAAACTGGTAACACTGGTGATCCGCAGTTTACGCACGCCTTTATTACGGCATCCCTTACGTTTACAGTGGGAGCCATGGGCGTACTCGGTTCTATTCAAGACGGCTTAACGGGTAATTACCAAACGCTCTTATTAAAAGGTATCCTCGACGGTATCATCGTTATGGTTATGGTATCCTCTATGGGGAAGGGCGCGTTGTTCTCCTTTATTCCTGTAGGGATTACTCAATGGATTATTACCGCTATGGCACACATCGCAGCACCGTTGATGACACCGAGTGCCATCGATAACCTATCCTACGTGGGCTCTATTCTGATCTTCTGCGTCGGTATTGACCTCATCTGGCCTGGTAAAATCCGTATTGCGAACCTATTACCAGCCATCTTTGTAGCTATGGGGCTTACATTCTTGCTCTAATGTAAATCGTATTATGAATACTAAGAAAAATAATATATAGATTTTATAAGAGACCTATATTCTCTAACCTTTCACTGCTGTACTTTGCACATGAGAGTCTAGAGAATATAGGTCTTTTTACATTTGTAGCCATTAGTTATATGGATAATTTTTTAAAAGTTAGTATTAATCTTTGCTTATCTTCAAGTGATGACTAGAACTAGATACATTCCGAAATAGTTGACCAATAGAGTCAGGAGAATAGTAGGATTTGAGTGAGAGTTTAGAGAAATCTTTTACCGAAATGATTTATAGAATAAAAATATTCCATAATATACTCGTTTTACAGGTATATATTATTGAGTTATACCTGTAAAACAGTTATAATCGAAGGAGAGGTTCTATGATTATCGGCTTTAAAGATAAGGAGACGGAGCGTATTTTTTATCGTGGCTACTCTCGTATGTTTTTGCATAGATGAAGATTTTAATTTATATGATGTAGAAATTATTGATTATCATTGAGGAGATATATTTATGAAGGAATTAATTCCTGTACCCAAAATGAGTGAGGTTCTACGTACGGAATTTATGGAGCCATTGGGTTTAAGTGCATATCGTGTCGCTAAAGATATTATGGTGCCTGTATCGCGGATACAAGAAATCCTACAAGACAAACGTAAAATCACTGCAGATACAGACTTACGATTGTGTAAATATTTTGGAATGTCTAAGGGTTTTTTCTTAAGACTACAGATGGATTTAGATTTACTTGAAGCAGAGGATACAGAGGGGCTTCAAGCTGATTTGAAGAATATAAGATGTATTACAAATTCATGTACTGCTGATTGATAATTTTCGATATATTTGGTACACTTATTTTATAAATAAATCGTTATGACATTATGTATTACTATAAGGAGACGCTATGTTATTCGTTGAATATCCTAAATGCACAACATGCAAAAAAGCAAAGAAATTCTTAGATGATCATAATATTAAATACACAGATCGTGATATTAAATCTGAAAACCCTACAGCAGAAGAAATCGCAGCTTGGTATCCACAATCTGGTAAAGATTTGAAAGCATTCTTTAATACTTCTGGTATGATTTATCGTGAACAACAATTGAAGGATAAATTGCCAAACCTTAGTGAAGAAGAAAAACTAGCTTTGTTAGCATCCAATGGTATGCTTGTAAAACGTCCTATCTTGGTTCTTGAAGACAAAGTTCTGGTGGGCTTTAAAGAAGCAGAATGGATTGAGGCGTTGAAGCTCTAATTTCATATCAGTAACCGAAAGAACAGGTCCCTAAAAGCCTCCAAAGCGAGCTAAGTCGTTTTTAGGGACCTGTTCTTTCTATATCTAATAAAGAAATAAGAGCTTTCAACTAGAGCTTTAAAGAGCTAAGTCATTTTTAGAGATAGAGGCTTTTCTTTTTATATGAAATTAGCATCTTCAACTAGGGCCTATTGAAGAACTTCCAAAGCGAGCTAAGTCGTTTTTAGGGACCTGTTCTTTCTATATCTAATAAAGAAATAAGCGCCTTCAACTAGATCTTTAAAGGGAGAGGTCATTTTTATGAATTCGTTCTTTTCCTATTCTGTAATGGAAATGCAGTTTTTTATTGTTTATCGAAAAAATTAACTTGTATATAGTTTGTATGTCTTGTATAATATTTACATTGTAGATATACCCCTATGGGTACATAAACTTTAAATCACCTTAGGTACAAAGCGTTTTAAATTACTTTAGGTACAAAGTGTTTTAAATCACCTTAGGTACAAAGTGTTTTAAATTACTTTAGGCCCAGAGAGTTTCAAATTACTTAAGGTATAAAGAGTTTTGAATTATTATTGTGTTGTTTTGTGTTGTGTTTCCGGAGCAAGTTTAGCCGGTTCTAGTGTATAGAGAGGTCTATATGAAGTTTTTACAGTCTTTATCGGCTCAGGTGTCGTTATTTACGCAAGGTGCTATTTTAGCATTAGGCGTTGTCTTTATTCTTTTGGATGTGATTACAGAGTCATTAAATCCCGTTATAGATTTAGCATGGGTAACGGTTCTAGTTTGTGGTTTACCACTACTTATTAATAGTGTTCAAAGTATTTGGGAGCGTTTAGAGATCCATGCTAATTTTCTCATTGTAGTGGCCATGGTGGCGCTTATTTCCATTGGCGATTATCATACGGCGGCCTATGTGGGGCTCATCGTACAGGCAGGTTTCTTTCTGGAGCAGCTTATTACGGGTGAGTCACATTACACTGTAGATGATGATATGCTGCCTACAATGCCAGCACAACTCGTTGCTATGCGTCAGGGCATTAACAATTATTCATCTGTCATTGTTGTGGCTGTATTGCTATTATCTATGGGCTCCTTTGCATTGACACAGGATTTCATACATACTATAACATTGTTATTGGTACTATGCCCATGTTCCTTGGAACTTATTTTAGTGGCGTTAATGATGGGCTCCCTTGTGGATGATGCATCTCCTGTATCGGAGCTTTCAAAAGGAACAAAGCAGTCTCATTTAGGTCTACTCATCGTGTCTATTGTATTCCACGTAGCGATCATCTGCGTGGGCGTACTTGGTCTTATCGCTCCTGTTACGGCTGTTGCATTGCACGGTTTGGCACGACTTGGTCTCGTGTACAATTTGAAAGTTTTAAATGGTTCTTTGTGTGTAGCATAGAATTTAGTACAGTATATATTTTAAGACATAATAAAATCCCCTAGTAACCATGTGTTACTAGGGGATTTTTACGTTCATACAACAGCTAGTTGTAGATTATTCTTTTGCTTGGGATTTGTCACCAAGTGTGAGAAGTAGGAATACGATAGCGAGGATACATGCACCAACGAGGGCCACGAAGCCGCCATCCCAACCATAAAGGTCAACCATGAGACCCATGAACGCACCAGCACCAGCGGAACCGATGAGGTAACCAAGAAGGCCTGTAAGACCAGTAGCGCCACCTGTTGCTACACGTGGTACCATGTCTGCTGCTTGAAGGCCGATCATCATAACAGGACCGTAGATGAGGAAGCCAATAGCGATAAGTGCTAAGTTATCGATAAGGATATTGCCTGCTGGGTTGAACCAGTAAACAAGGATTGCCAAGATAACGAATAGCATGAAGCAGATGGTAGCTGGAGCACGACGGCCGCGGAATACGCGGTCACTCAAATAGCCACTTACGAGCATGCCTGGAATACCAGCCCATTCGTACAAGAAGTAAGCCCAACGGGAACCTTCTTTTGTAAAGCCTTTCACAGCAGTCAAATAAGTAGGCGCCCAGCTTACTACGCCGTAACGGATGAAGTATACAAAGATATTTGCAATTGCAAGATACCATAAGTATTTGTTATGCAAAATATATTTGTAGAAGATTTCTTTGAAAGTAGTTTTGTTTTCATCTTTTACTTCAGTTGCTACTGTTTCGTGTTTATATTCCTCGATAGGTGGCAAGCCACAAGATTGAGGTGTATCTTTCAACAAGAAGAATGTAACCACAGCTAATACGATAGAAATAAGAGCAGGGAAGAAGAAAATACTATGCCATGTACCAAATAGATAGATACCTAACGTAGCAAGAGGTGCGATGATACCGCCACCAAGATTGTGGGATACGTTCCACCAAGACCACCAAGCACCGCGTTCAGAACGGGAGAACCAAGTTACCATATTTTTCGCATATGGAGGATAGCCCATACCTTGGAACCAACCATTTAAGAAGGCGAGCACGCACATGATAGGAATACTGCTTAAAACACCAGGTAAGGTGCCGAATAATAACATAACTAAAGCACTGAGCAATAGACCTACTGTGGAGAAGTATTTTGGGTTAGAGCGGTCAGACGCATTACCCATGACAAATTTACTTACGCCGTACGCTACGGATAAGAGGGTCATGACAATACCAAGATCCGCTTTAGTGTAGCCGTACTCAGCAATCATGTACGGAACAGCCAAACTAAAGTTTTGGCGGATCAAATAGAATGTAGCATAACCAATAAAAGTACCTGCAAAGACTTCTTTGCGAAGACGTTTGTAGGTGGAATCGATTTGCCCCTCTGGTAATCGTTCAATATGAGGAGCTGGAGAGAAAATCGACATCATCACACATCCTTTCTACAAAATGCCATTGTAATCATACCATGTATGACCAAAAGTCGACTATATTTTATTTTTAATTATGATAAATAGTTATTTTAGTGTACCATTATGGGCTTAGCGCATAGATTATAGGTCATTAAAATATCTACTATTTATTAGAGAGAACTAGCACCAAAATACATGAATGGTGTTAATAAAATAGCGCTATCTATTCCGATAGATACTCAATTAGAGTTGTAGGATAGATAGCGCTTTTGTGTTGTATATTAATTGTGAATATATTTATATACTGTACGTAAATATATTGATTTTATTAGTCGATAAGATGCTACCGTATTCATAGTATATTACATACTATAGCACGCATACTAAGATAAAATTGATTTTATAGTCTCAATTAATCAATATATGTTACAGGATAGCCTTTTGGCTCAATTTCACGGCGGTTAAGGCCGTTTGGTAAGTCTGGATAGCCAAATGCAAGGCTAGCATATACTTTTTCACCTTCTTTAAGGCCTAGTTCACGCATTTTAGCTTGGATGCGTTCGTTGTCTTGGAGGTGACGGATTTGGTTTACCCAGCAGCTGCCAAGATCGAGTTCATTGCAAGCAAGCATCATGTTTTGCATTGCACAAGATACATCGGCAAAGTTGTTTGCATAGCTCGCTTGGCTTGCTAGTACGATGAGCACCGGTGCGCCATAGTTAAATACAAATTTACCTTCACCGGACATTTTAATGATATTCACCATGTAAGGGAGTGTATTTTCTGTAATCGGCATTTTGCCGTATTCCTCTTGAACGAGTGTTACTAGCTCTTTGAGCACATCCTGGTTTGTAATGACCATAAAATGTGTCAATTGTGTATTACCACCCGATGGGGCACGGCGGCCAGCATCGAGGACTTGATCGATAAGTTCTCGAGATAATTGATCAGCTTTAAATTTACGCGTACTATGACGTGTTTTGATACATTCTAAGGTGTTCATATAGTCCTCCTATTATCAATCAGGTTTATATAGAATTTCTTTTATTATACTATATGACATAAATCTAGAAAGAAATTTAGAATGAGATTTAGAAAGATCTCTAGAAGGGATATGCTAAAGGGATACACGTTTCGTCTTGAAGAAGCAATGTCTGCATGTGGTATTGAATTCTAATATAAAAAAAATTTATTAATAGGTTCACAGTTTTATGGTGTGATTTCTGCCCATAAATTCTATGGATGCACTCATTTTCTTAATAAAAAAGAAAAAATATATTAATTAATTGACAAATTTAAAAATATCTGAACAAAGTAGGTTTTTTACGTTGACTGCTTGCTGTAGAATTGTGTACAATTAATTTGTAGATTATTGTGTGCATATGGAGGTAGAATATGGCAGAAATTGGCGTACTGGAAGGTTACAAACATAAAGAAGATGTACCTGATGCAGAGTACATGAAATTAGACAACCAATTGAGCTTCCCACTTTATGTAGTGGCGAAGGAAATTGTTAATGCATATCGCAGTCACTTAGATCCGTTAAATTTGACATATACTCAATACATCGTAATGATGGCATTGTGGCAATATGGTGATTTGTCCGTTAAAGAACTAGGCCAAGTATTGCGCCTTGATTCTGGTACATTAACACCACTTTTAAAGAAATTAGAAGCAAAAGCATTCTTAAAGCGTAAACGCAGCCGCCAAGATGAACGCGTAGTAATGGTAACCCTTACTGATACAGGTAAAGCATTACGTGATGAAGCAGTTCATATACCACGTCGCTTGTCTGAAGCTGCAGGCCCGATTTTTGACGTTGAAGAAACACGTCAAATGCGTATGTTGCTTAACAAATTGTTAGAAGCAATCGATAACGCTAATGCTAGAACAGCAGAGAAGCTTAAGCGCTAATGTAGCGTACTCTAGTAAGATCTCATATGCATACATTCTGTAATTTAATATATCTAATATTTTCATAAAATGTGATATACTATACATATAACGTATTGTGCTGAGGTCATGTGAGAGCATGACCTGTCGTGAGATGCCGTAAAGGCAAAAAGGAGAGCATTATGAATAAAAATTTATTAGGTGCATTTGTATTAGCCGGTACATTATTAGTTGGTGGTGTTGCTAATGCAGCAAACTGGAATGGTTTAGCTAACTATCCAGAGGTTCCAAATAGTGCAAATGGTTCTGAAACATACTTCTTTGATAAAGCATCCCAATTCAGTGGTATCGATAGTAGCCGTAACTATGTATTCGGCATCAATGTAGTGAATATGCATAACAATCAATATGGCGAAGCTACATTGTTCAAATATATTGTTCATCCAAGCTTGCATACTGTATATCGTTTCTCTCCAGATGGTCAAGCGTACCAAATCACTCCTGGTTCTAATGAATACAATATGTTCTTGGCTGCTTGGAAAGAAGTATACGGTACTGACTTCTCTTTCCCAGCTTTATAATTTGATGGCGCAAGCCGTAATAATTACATAACTATTGCTGGTGAAAGCTCCTTTGGGCTTTCACCAGTGTTGTTTATGGAGGTTTCCTATGTCTAAATCTGAATTTGCTCAAGCTTATACGGAGCGCATGTTCCCTGATATTGCGGCCCCTGCAGGTTATATTGACCCTGAGTTTGAAGTTTTATTTGATAATTTTGCGTTCGATGAAGTTATCACCGAAGAGGGTCGTAATGTGCCTGCCAAGGATCGCTTCTTGGCCATCCTTGCTACATTAGTGGGTGTATCTGCTGTCGATGAATATGCGTTGATGCTACCAGCAGCACTTAACTTTGGCTTGATTCCCGATGAAGTAATCGAGCTCCTTTATCAAGCTGTGCCATATCTTGGCATCGGTCGTGTGCGTCCATTCTTTAAGGTCACAAATAAGATTTTTGACTATCGCGGGGAAACTGTTGCGGATCCATCTCGCAGTACAATTACTGCTGCATCTCGTCTTGAAAAGGGCGTAGAAAAACAGGTGGAAATCTTTGGTGAATCTGTGCGTCATTCTTACGAAGAAGGTCCTGAAGATACACGTCACATCAAAAAGTGGCTTGCTAATATGTTCGGCGACTACTACACACGTAAAGGCTTGAGTGTGGCTCACCGTGAAATGATTACCTTCTGTTTCTTGGCAGCTCAAGGTGGATGTGAACCTCAATTAAAGGCTCACGTAGAAGGCAACTTGAACGTAGGCAACAGTAAACAATATTTGATTAACATCGCATCTCAATGCGTGCCGTACATCGGCTATCCACGTACATTGAATGCCCTTCGTTGCATTCAAGACGGCTACACCGCATGGGAAGCTAAACAATAAGAATTTATGTAATACATCAACGTGTTATGTAATCTATATATGATATATAGTTCATAAACATGTTAGGTAACATATAAAGGAGTTTTATGTTTGATTTAAATCCGATACAGATATTAGCTAGTATTCCTGCTATTATCATCGTTTTTTCTGTCTTTGGATATGCAGAGGCCAAAGTAGCTACCTGGTTTGGCGATCCAACACCTCGGATGGCGGGGCGCCTCACATTATCTCCTTTGGCACACCTTGATTTAATAGGTACTATCTGTATCATTCTAGTTGGATTTGGCTGGCCTAAAGGGATGGCTATTAATCCATCTTACTTTAAAGACCCACGCCGTGATATGAGCCTACTTGCTTTTGCAGGTCCTATAGCAGGCCTGATTACAGGGTTCGTATTTACTTTCATATACGTACTTTTGGGTAATTTGAATCTTATGCAGTCTCCGGGTTTACCAATGGTTATGCAATACATTATTTTGTATAGCATCGGCCTTTCCATTTTCTGCTTAATTCCATTCCCACCATTACCTGGTTTTAATATCATTTTGCCGTGGCTACCGACAGAATGGCAAATTAAATATTACCAATTAGGGATGATTAACTTGATTTTCTTTATCATCCTTATTAATACACCGATTATTTCTATGGTAATCCGTCCATTGCAACAAACAATTTTCAAAATTTACTTTGCAATCATTGGGACGATTTTATAAATATATTTGGTGAAAGCCTCTATCGTATAGGTGATAAATCTATGGTAGAGGCTTTTTTGTGTTATAAGTATGAACAAAATTATGATTATATTTATATTAAAAACTATCGATATAGTTTCTAATATATGATATACTGTGTATAGAAATCGTAAATTTTCGATATATTAATGTTACAGTGTATGGTTAGATACTATTGATATAGTAAATTAATCCACTAAATTGATATGTAAATCGATATATTAAATTGATACAGTATATAGATATTCAAGTGAATAGAAGAGGAATATATATGGATTTTGAAGAAAATCAAGTGCCAGAGGCGATTCTGGACAAGCTTACAAAGGTGTGTACATGCCGTAGCATTACACGTAAAACGATTAAAGAAGCCATTTTGAATGGTGCTCATACATTTCCTGAGGTAAAAGAAGCAACTCGTGCTGGCACAGGTGCTTGCGGTGGCAAAGGCTGTGGCCCTCGCATCGTAAAGCTCTTAGCAGAAATGAAAGAGCAAGGTAAAATTTAAGGATAAGCAAAAGTTAAGCACAAGCAAAATTTAAGCATAAGTTTAACCTTAACTGATATAAAGACTATTACTTGGAACCAATACGGTATGTATTTGTAGGTTTTGGGTAATAGTCTTTTTTGCGCTACCGATGCACTCTATATATTGGCGTTGTTGGGGTTGTCTTTATTATTTGATATACTATACATAATACTTTTTAGAGATTTTGGAGGTATATATGTTTCGACGTATCGTAGCGGCTACGATGATTGGCGCATTGGCGCTTACAACGGGCTGCGGTTTACATAACCCATTTGCTTCTAAGGCTGAGCCTGTAACCTATGAATCCGTGGCACAGAGCGAGCTTTCACCAGAGGAAAAGGTGGATAAATTAGTAGCTAATATGTCCGATGCAGACAAGGTGGGGCAATTGATGATGATTGGCATTCACGGCAAGACCTTGAACGATGATGCGAAGTTTATGCTCAATGAGTATCGCGTGGGCGGTATCATCTTGTTTGACCGCAATATGGAGTCAAAGGATCAAGTGAAATCGTTGATTACAGATATTAATAAAACTGGTAAAAGTGCCGGTTTAACGCCATTGTTCATCGGTATCGACCAAGAGGGTGGTGCTGTGGCGCGCATGGAGGATCAGCTCATCAAGGTTCCTCCTGCAGAAGAGTTAGGCAAGGAACCTATTGAACAAGCGGTATCCTTGGCAAAACAGTCTGGTACAGAACTAAAGGACTTGGGATTCAACATTAACTTTGCTCCTGTAGCGGACTTGGGCTTAACCTATGGCCGTTCCTTTAGTACAAAGCCCGATGATGTTGTACGGTATGCCAGCACTGTAAGTAAGGCCTATGATGAAGTGGGCTTGTGGTATTCTTATAAACACTTCCCAGGTATTGGTAAAACAGACGTCGATTTACATGCTGATACTAGTGTTGTGCCAGTATCTAAAGAGACTTTGTTGAATGAAGATACGAAGGTATTTGTAGACCTCATTAAGCAGTCTAAACCGAATACATATGCAATTATGGTGTCCCACGCGATGTATCCTCAAATCGATCCAGACCATCCATCTAGTCTGTCTAAAGCGATTATTACTGACTGGTTGCGCAAAGATATGGGCTATAACGGAGTTGTCGTAACAGACGATATGGACATGGGCGCTCTTGCAAAACACTACACCTTCGGCGATATGGCGGTTCAATCTATCTTGGCTGGTAGCGATATCTTGCTCGTGTGCCATGAGTACGAACACATGCAAGAGGCGTATAATGGCCTTATGAAAGCTGTAAAAGATGGTCGTATCTCTAAAGAACGACTCGATGAATCTGTGAAACGGATCTTGCTTATGAAGATGAGTAAAATTTCTTAGAATTTCTTATTTTAAGGAAGGAATTTTAAGAGTATATCACGAATATAGACAGTGGAAATACTATTCATGGAAGGCGAATCTGAGTTGACACTCAAGGGAGAACTTTGTTATAGTTAATACACAGAGAAACTGTGCGAAACTTACGGGTAACGCGCAACACTCGTCGACTCAAGGGTCGGCGAGTTTTTTTGTTTGTAGGAGGGAGTTATGTCTAAGCCTTTTAAGTCTTTAGATTCCCTATTACGCTTGATGAGAAAACGGAATATTACGATTGAAAAGGGAACTGAGGGCAGTCGAGTAAAGAGAATTTTAGCTAGAGATAATTATTACTCAATAATTAATGGTTACAAAGATATTTTTTTGGATATTAACGCTACAGTTAATAGTGGAGATGACTATTATATAACGGGAACAACATTTTTTCAGATTTATGGACTATATTGTTTTGACCGTAACCTTCGAATTATTCTATTGAAGGCTCTTTTACAAGCAGAGCAAAATATTTGTACGAAAGTATCTTATCGTTTTTCCGAAGTACATACATCTGAATTCAGCCATTTAAATGTAAATAATTTTTCTAAGACTAATTTACCTAAAGCTACAGAGTTAGTATCAAAATTATCAAATGCTACACAACGTAATGCAAGACATACTATGTTTTCCCATTATTTAACGACACATCAAGATTTACCTTTATGGGTTTTAGTAACAAAGCTTACATTTGGTGAGATTACGAATTTTTATAAATTAATTACTCCTAACATACAGGAGAAAATCTTGGAAGATATACATAAGGAATATACGACTGAGTACCGGATTTCTATAACGAATCCCACTTCAACCTTAATACCTATTTTTAGCGAAATATTAGATGTTTTGGTAGGGTATAGAAATGTATGTGCACATGGAGATCGACTTTATAATCATAGGATTACAGGTTCAAAAAGGACGATAAAAAAACTAACATACTATTTTGTGTCTAATCCAAAGGGGAGTGAATCTTCTGTATATGGATTATTGATTTCTTTGAGATTATTATTGCCACGAGTGGCATATAAAAGCATTATTGATGAGATTATAAGTGAGTTATTACTTTTAAAAGAACAGTTACCAATTATACAGTTTAATCAAGTTCTTGCTAAAATGGAGTTAACGCTTCAGTGGAAACAAACCTTAGAAACACTAAAATAATAAAATATATAGTGTATACATAACACAGCTTCAAGGATTTTAATAAACCGATAGAGAATTACTTAGTATAGTTATTCTCTATCGGTTTATTTTTTATTCGTTAGGAGTGAATGTATATGGCTCGGAGAATTATGTTGAACGGCACGTCCTATTTTGGACAAGGGGCGATTCAGGAGATTGTGAACGAAATTAAGAATCGTCATTTTAAAAAGGTTCTTGTTACGTCTACACCTGATTTATTTGAGTTTAAGGTAGCTACAAAGGTAACAGACCTACTTGATGCGGCAGGTATTGCTTACGATGTATATGACAATATTAAGCCGAATCCAACCATTGAAAATGTAACATCTGGTGTGGCTGCTTGTAAGGCGGCAGGTGCTGAAGCTATCGTTGCTGTAGGTGGGGGCAGTGCTATTGATACAAGTAAGGCCATTGCGACAATTATGACGAACCCTGAGTTCGGTGATGTACGCAGCCTTGAAGGTGTGGCGCCTACAAAACATCCTTGCTTGCCGATTATCGCTGTGTCTACCACATCTGGTACGGCTGCAGAGGTTACTATTAACTACGTTATTACAGATGTTGAAAAGAACCGTAAATTTGTATGTGTTGATCCTCATGATATTCCAATCGTAGCCATCGTGGACCCTGATATGTCCGCATCGATGCCAACTGGTCTTTGTGCGTCTACCGGTATGGATGCCCTCGTGCATGCCGTAGAAGGTTACATTACAAAAGGTGCGTGGGAACTTACGGATATGCTTCATTTGAAAGCTATTGAAATTATCGGTCGCTCCTTGCGTAGCGCCGTAGCTGGTGACTTCGGAGGTCGTGAAGCTATGTCCCTTGGTCAATATATTGCAGGTATGGGATTCTCCAACGTAGGTCTTGGCATCGTTCACTCCATGGCGCATCCATTGAGTGCGGTATACGACATCCCTCATGGCAAGGCGTGTGCCATGCTTTTAACAGCAGTATTGAAATTCAATGCTCCTGCAACAGGCGAAAAATATCGTGAAATCGCTCGCGTTATGGGCGTTTCTGATGTAGATGGAATGGATCAAGAAACATATCGTCAAGCAGCTATCGATGTAATCCAAAAATTAGCTGATGATGTTGGCATTCCTAAATCCCTTAGCGAAGCAGGCGTAAAACGAGAAGACATTCCATTCCTCGCTGAATCTGCTTTCAACGATGCATGTACACCAGGTAATCCACGAGATGCATCTTTGGAAGACATTATTGGTATCTATGAATCCATATTCTGAAATATGTTGAAAGACTAAATAACTTATAGGTCTAAATGATGCGAAGCTCTAGCCCTGAGGGTTTTACATCTTTAGTGTCTTTACATATTTCAGATGCCTCCGAATATGTAAAGAAAATCCATTTATACACTTGCTTAACAAAACTAGCCATCTCATTGTAGAGGTGGCTAGTTTTGCGTTTGTAGCGTTGTCTTCTAATTAGATAACTGACATTGTATGTAATCGTTTCTTGAAAATGATGGTTTACATAAGTATACTAAGGATATGAATACATAGTTTATGCACGAGTGTTTAAATTTTGGCTAATGCTAAGGAGGAATGGTATGAGGTTATGGAAATTTAATAAGCGCAGTTCTACCTTAGCAGATATGTCCATGAATCGTATGTTGTTAACGGAGCTCATTGCAAAGGGCGCTCTTGTGGGCGTGATTGCAGGTTTTTGTGGTGCTACGTACCGTTATTTAATCCTTGAGTCAGAGCATATTCGTTGGCATTTGATGGACGACATTACCATGGAATGGGCCATAGGCTGGCTTATAGTGATGGTCATCTTTGCCTTTATCGTCGACAGATTGCTTGCATGGGCCCCATTGTCTGGGGGCTCTGGTATTCCTCAAATCGAAGGGGAAATGCTGGGCCTCTTTGATATGAAACCGTATCGGACATTGGCTTCTAAGATGATTGGTGGCGTGTTGACTGGTTTTGCCGGCTTTTCTGTAGGTCGTGAAGGCCCAGCCGTACAAATTGGTGGCTCTGCCGGCAAGATTGTGTCCTATTGGATGAATTCAGGACTGCGTGAGCAGCGCATATTAACCTCTGCTGGTGCAGGGGCAGGTTTAACTGCTGCCTTTAGTGCACCTGTATCGGGGGCGATGTTCGTCTTTGAAGAGATCCATAAAAGTTTTTATCCTTACCTCGTTGTGCCAACCTTTGTGGCTACATTGATTTCTAACTATATTACAGTTAGTATCTTTGGCCTCGACCCAGCTCTTGGATTTTCGGTCACCTCAGGGGTTCCTCTTGAGTACTTCCCTGTACTGCTTATGGTGGGCGTTATCATGGGGCTCTGTGGGGTGCTCTTCTGCCGCATGATCTTTGCGTTCAAGAAATTCTTTGAGTGGCTTAAATGCTCTCGGTTCTTGAAATTAGCCCTTACTTTTGTGACTGTGGCCGTCATCGGCTATGACTCGCAACTTCTTTTAGGCGGTGGCAATGATCTGGTAGGACAGCTAGCCTTTCAGTCGCATGGCGTATTGCTCTTGGGTGGTATCGTACTAGGTAAGATTTTACTTACCACCTTCTGCTATGGCAGTGGTGCGCAAGGCGGCATATTCTTGCCCATGCTCGTCATAGGTGCCTCTGCAGGTGCTTTTTGTGAAAGCGTGCTTTCATCAATCGGTATTATCTCACCTGATTTTGTACCTCAATTCGTCATCTGTGCCATGGGGGGGATGCTAGCAGCTGCTATGCGAACTCCGATTTTGGCGATTTTACTCGTCCTTGAAATGACGAATAGCTTCTCAAATATTTACGCTATCGGTATTGTTACACTTGTGGCATACCTTGTAGCAGAGCTTTTAAAAGAGCCGCCAATTTACGATTCCTTATTGCAAGCCATGACCGGTCAAAGCCATTTAGAAGCAGTGCAAACCTTCTTCCAAACGAAGGTGCCTGTAGTAGCAAACTATACAGAGGTGCAGTTACAAGACTTGGCATTGCCAGATGGCACATTAATCGTAAGTATTCGCCGAAATGGTACCTACATTGTACCTCTTGGGGATGTGAAACTCGAACCAGGTGACGAGCTACAAGTCTCTTGTGAACGAGGACGATTAAAAGCCGCGAAAGACTTTTTCCAATCGAATTAGTTGTAGCAAAGAGATATCTCCAATCTAAGTAAAGGGAGGCCTTATTATGCTGGATAACATTATAGTATTTTATATATTCTTTACCATAGTCGGCTTTTTAGCGGCTATGCTAGGCACCATCATCGGTGCCGGAGGGGGCCTAGTGTTCGTTCCTCTCTTCATGTACTGGTTCCCGGAGTGGTCCCCATCTATGATTGTAGGGACATCGCTCTTTTCCGTTATGTGTAATGCGATTTCTGGATCCATTGCATATATTAAACAGAAGAAGGTACTGATCAGTGCCGCTATTGTATTTAGTTTAGCAACTTTACCAGGTGCTATTTTAGGGGCTCAAATGTCTGGTTGGTTCTCTGGTAAAGGCTTTATGTTTGCCTTTGGGTGTTTTATGCTCTGTGCCTCGGGCCTAATTGGATTTAAGAACTTCCGAAAAGGGGAACGGAAGGAAGAAAGCCTTACCCTTGATCAACTAACGTATAGCAAGCCTATTGGCATTAGCATTAGCTTTTTTGTAGGTTTTATCTCCAGTATCTTTGGTATTGGTGGTGGCCTTATTCATGTGCCGGCCTTAATTTATCTCATGGGGTTTCCTACCCATATGGCTACAGCTACAAGCCAATCCATCCTTGCTGTATCTACAATGATAGGCGTTATAACTCATTTATTGGAAAATCATATCGTATTTAGTATTGCTATTCCTACTAGTATTGGCGCTATCTTTGGGGCCCAAGTAGGGGCGCGAATTGCTAAACGGTTGAAAGCAAAATCTATCCTTGCCCTTATGAGCGTTGCAGTCTTTGCACTAGCTGTACGTCTTATTCTTAAGTCTGGTATTTTGGGATAATATGGCTTCTCTGATCATCAATAGAAATTTGAATACTATACTGCTTATGTTCTAGCTAGTATGAACCGATAGATTTGATATGTTTACTATAAGCCCTCTAGTGGTTGCTCGAAAGAGTTATATCCCTAGAGGGCTTTTTATGTGAAAGTGAACGATTATTAGTAGGGGAATCTAAAAGTTATGATTAAAAGTCATACTTAAATATAAATGAGAACGATAAAATTAAAATAAATGGAAATATACAGTTTTATGTATAATTTATGTAAACTATTTCCTATAGAATTATATACACGATAAATCAAGTTTTATGGGCAATTTGGCGTTTATTTATTATAGAGTTCTTTAATTACTAAGTAAACAAAATAGTTTTATTTTAATATGTGAAAAAATGAGTACATGATAATGCCACTGAGATGCACTTTCAAGTAAAGAAATAAAAAAGCGATGCATATCGAGAATTATTAGGAGACATATAATTTATGCATAATTATAGTAGTGAGAATGAGAACGGCGTATACTAAATATAAGACAAATTCCTTAAGAGAGGATAGGAGGATATACAAGTGAGTACGCTTATAAAAGATTATGAACGTTTTGTCAAGGAGGCAAAAGAGATTTGCAAAGATCGTGTCTATACTGATCATTTACGTCGTTATGCATATGGTGTTGACGCGTCCTGTTATAGCTATTTACCAAAGGTTGTTGTAAAGGCTGAGGATGAACGTGAAGTAAGACGCCTTATTCGTTTGTGCCAACAATGTGGTACACCATTTACATTCCGTGCAGCTGGTTCTTCTTTGTCTGGTCAATGTTCCAGTGAAGACGTGCTTATCGTATGTAATGATGGCTTCAAAAAAATGGAAGTTATCGACGATGGCAAAGCTTTAAAATGCGAATGTGGTGTTATCGGTTCCGATGCGAATGATTTATTGAAACCATATAACCGCAAAATCGGTCCAGATCCTGCTACACTTGCAACAGCATTAGTAGGCGGTATTTTGAACAATAACTCCTCTGGTATGTGCTGTGGTACGGCTCAAAACTCCTATAAAACAATCCGTTCCATCCGCGTTGTATTACTAGATGGTACTGTTCTTGATACATCCGACAAAAAATCTATTGAACAATTCCTTCGTGAAAAACCTCAAATGGTTGAAGATATCTTGCAATTGCGCAAAGAAATCTTGGCTGATGAAGAATTGACTCATTTGATTCATCATAAATACAAAATCAAAAATACTACAGGCTATGGCTTGAACTCCCTTGTTGATTTTGAAGATATTATCGATATCATCAATCACTTGTTCATCGGTTCTGAAGGTACATTGGGCTTCGTATCTGAAATCGTGTACAACACTGTTGAAGACGTACCTCATAAAGGTTGTGGTCTCATGTTCTTCAGCACATTGAACGATGCATCTCTTGCGGTTGTAGCCTTGGCTAATATGGGCCGTGAAAAGGTTGTTGCTGCTGAAATGATGGACTATCAATCCTTGAAAGCAGTTCAAACTCTTGAAAATGTACCTGACTTCGTTCGTGAAGTACCAGAAGGTACAAGTGCTATCTTGTTCCAAACTGAAAGCTATTCCAAAGATACTGTAGATGAAAATTTAGCTTTTATTAAAGAACAATTGAAAGATATCCCAACCGCTATCCCAAGTCTTTATTCTCAAGATCCTAAAGAATACGATTCCTGGTGGGCAATCCGTAAAGGTATCTTGCCTATCGTTGGTGGTCAACGTAGAAAAGGTACTACTGTTATTACCGAAGACGTTTGCTTCCAAATCGAAGACTTCACTAAAGGCATTGAAATGCTTACAGAATTATTCCACAAATACGATTTCGTTGATGGTGGTGTAATCTTCGGTCATGCTTTGTCTGGTAATGTTCACTTTAACATTACACCTGACTTTAATGACCCTAAAGATACTAAGAACTTCGGCGATTTGGTAAAAGAAATGTCCGAACGCGTATCTGGTTTCGGTGGTTCTTTGAAAGCTGAACATGGTACAGGCCGCATGGTAGCACCATTCGTTGAAATGGAATGGGGTAAGAAAGCGTATGAACTCAACCGTCGCATCAAAGCCATCTTTGACCCTGAACGTATTTTGAATCCAGATGTTATCATTACTGATGATCCAGATGTGTACAAGAAAAATCTTAAAGCTCAATGCGTTATCGACGATGCTTTCACAATCTGTATGGAATGCGGTTTCTGTGAAAAACATTGTCCAAGCCGTAATTTAACATTGACTCCTCGTCAACGTATCGCATTGTTGCGCGAAACTAAACGCCTTGAAAACGAAGGTAACTTCACATTGGCATCTGAACTTAGAAAAGGCTATGAATACTTCGGCGTAGACACTTGTGCTGCATGCTCCATGTGTAAAGGCCTTTGCCCACTCAGCATCGATACTGCTCAAATCGCTTTATCCATGCGCCGCATCGATCCACCTGCACCAGAATTGGCTAAGAAAATCTACGATAACTTCTCCACAACACTTCAAATGTGTCGTGCTGGCGTAAGTCTTGAAGGCATTGCCGGTTCCATCATTACACAAAAAGCAATTTCTAAGATTACTGAAGGTTTGCATGGCGTAACAGGTGTTACACCATATGTTCCTAAAACAACTCCTAAAGCTAATCGCTACAAATTGAAAAACCGCATCAAACCAACTAACTTTGAAAAGGTTGTATACTTCAGTACATGTGCAAACCGCGCCTTCAAACCTAACCAAGGTTATGACGATGATCGCAGCTTGCAACAAGTTGTTGAAAGCCTCTGCAACAAGGCTCATATCGATATTATCTATCCAAAACATATCGAAAACCTCTGCTGTGGCTTGAGCTTTGAAAACTACGATGACGTTCATGAACGTGCTGTTAAAGACTTGCACGATGCATTGATGAAAGCATCTCAAAATGGTAAATATCCAATCGTGATCGACCATAGCGCATGCTTCAACCACGCTTTCAAACATATGCCAGACTTAGAAATCAACGATATTTCTGAATTCTTGTGCAAATACGTAGTACCTCATCTCGACATTGAAAAATGCGATGAACGCGTTATCGTACATAAACAATGTAAGATTAAATCTTTGAATAAATCTCAATATATTGAAGACTTGGCTCGTCTCTGCACAGACCATGTATTCAATATCAAATCCTTCGCATGCGATGGCTTTGCTGGTCAAAAAGGTTTCTTCACACCAGAACTTAACAAATCTGCTACAAAAGACCTTGCCGGTGAAATTGCTGAATACGGTGCAACACTAGGCGTAAGCTCCAGTTCCACATGTGAAATTGGCCTTGGTGAAAACGGTGGCATCCCATTCGTAGGCGTTGCATTCCTATTAGACCGTTGCTCTAAAGCAAAAAAATAAGATTACTTGAATAAGATTCTAGTATTATCTATTAGGGGTTTATTTTTCTATTAAGTATGATATACTATACGTAGGTAGTAGAGTGTATGAAATTACCTACAATATAACAAAAAAGGACGAGTGGCAGCTCGTCCTTTTTCTTATATTATTATGATATGCATCTTGGAGATATTATTTAAGAATGGAATATATAATATGAGAAGAATTTTGCCTATACTTGCATTACTTATATTTATTAGTGGTTGTGGAGTAAATCAGAATACAAATAATAGTAATACAGAAAGTAATGCTAAAAGTTCTAGTATATCCACTCAAGACAGTAGCAAAATGACTAATCTAGATAGCCCTTTGACTGTCGCTAAACAGGCTTTATCTGCCGGTGATTATGCTAAAGCTGTAGAGGAAGCAAACGCTGCTATTAAGGCAGATGCTAACAATGGAGAGGCTTATTCTATTCGTGGTTTCGCTACGGCGTTGAATGGCGACACAACTAAAGGTTTAGCAGATACTAAAAAGGCTTATGATTTAGATCCAAACAATGTAGCTAATTACTACAATATGGCCATGGTGTACAAGTTGCAAGGCCAATTAAATGAGTCTAAACAATGGTTTGAAAAGGTATTAGAAAAGGACCCTAGCAACACTTGGTCCGTCTATGGTATTGCTACCATTTATGCAGACCAAGGGGATGATACTAAGGCCCTTGATTGGCTTGAAAAAGCAATTAAAATTGATCCATCTGTGAAAGCTGTAGCCGCTGAACAAGACCATTTTGAACGCTTTCACAATAATGCACGATTTAAAACATTAGTAGGCTTATAGATATGGATGTAAAACAGATGATTCGCCTTGTTATAAAGGTGATAGGATTTATATATTGGTTTGTTTTTCTATACCTTGGTGGTCTAATTGTCGTAGACTGGTCAGGGTTTATGTCCCAACATAATATAGAAACACCTCTATTCCTTACATACTTAGTGTTTGTAGGTTGTTTTGTAACGCCGTATATTATGCTGTACTGGAAGAAGCTGAATCCTAATGCGAAAGCTCCATTTTGGGTGCGCCATCTCTCCGAATATATGGCGCGATTAGAAGATCGTCATAGTATATGGTTTGATGTATTATATGTACTAAAATTATTGCTCTATTTTGTAATAATTCTGTGGATGCTTTGTATCATTTTACTCACCTTAGCAGTTATTGCGTGGACAGTAGTCCTAATTTTGCTGAGCAATTGATGGTGTAAAGGCTTTGCTCAATGGCGAAGCCCAGTAGCGCGTCATAAATTTACATTGTCTTTTCTACTAATGCTTCTTGTACATTAATTCTATTTATATAAATCATATTAGTATATAATTGAGATATATAAATTAGGTTGTATATTGATGAAAGGAGAGAATTCATCATGAAACCATTTGGTAAGCGGATTGCAATGGCTGTGGTGTGTGCGGCTACATTGACATCCCCATTTTTTTTGAGCGGTTGTAGTATGTCAGAACTATGGCAAGGTACTGAACAGAGTCGCAAGGAAATTGCGCAACGGTCTGAGCAAGATCAGGTGCAGTTATTTAATCAATATGTGAAAGCTGTAAGCCGATTTAATCGCATGGCTGTAATGTTCGATTATGCGAATACGCCAACACTTAACGATTTAAAAGCGGGGCAGCATTTAACTGTATTTAATGCACCGAACTTTAAGCAATTGCAAAAAGAATTAGAAGAGGCTAAGCAAGCCGGTATCCCTTATGATGAAATGAAGGAACCTTTAGATAAACTGCTTTCAAAATTGAACGAAATTACACCGGTAGCAGAAGAGCTTGATGCATACTATAAATCTAAAGGGTATACCACAGATAACTATGCTAAGGAGCAACAATTAGGCCCTAAATATGTTCAATTGTATGAACAATTTGTTCCTATTTATGCTGACTTTGATAATTTAATGCATAAGATTAACACGGACCGATTGCAACAACGGTTACAACAATTGCGCGATGCAGGTAAGAAAAATGCAGCCGCTGCACAAGAGGTTTCTTTGCGACTTACTGCAGTCCTAGAAAAGCTAGATAGTGAAAAAGAACCAGATGTAAATGCTATCAATCAAGAGTTACAAGCTATTGGCGATTTAGCGAATGGTATTTCTAGCCCTACGTATGACTCTGTTAAGACCTCTGTAAACTCTACGATTGGTGCGATCCGTACCTATATGGGATCCAAACAAGATAACGATTATAAACATATGGTTGAGGCCTATAACCGTTATATTTCCAATATGAATACAACCAATATGAATGAATTGGATCAATAAGCAAGCTAGAAGAATAGTGTGATAAATTAATAGGCATATATAAGATATAAAAAGAAAGCTGTATCGAATGAGGATATCATTTGATACAGCTTTTTACATGTTTATAGCCTAGTTAGAACAAAAGTTATTGGTAGTTTATTATATTTTTCTAATGGTTGTAATTTGATTGGATAGAGAGAATAGCACGAGAGCTACCCAGATACAGCCAAAAGCGATGAGTTGGGCTGTACCAAAGCTTTCACCAAAATAGAAGATGGCCAAGAAAAAGCCCATAGTGGGAGATAGGTATTGTAAAAATCCTAGTATATTCAATGGCAAAAGTTTTGCGCCGTACGAAAAGAGGATGAGCGGAATTGATGTGGTGAGCCCTGCGCCGATGAGGAGTAGTCCTGTGGATGTTACGTGTTCAAGAAAGACCCAGGAGGAGGTATCGATAGTTGCCAAATACCATAGAGCTATTGGTGTAATAAGCCACGCCTCCAAGGCAATGCTCGAAAATGGATGGATGGTGAGGCGTTTTTTGACGGCTCCATAGAGACTGAAAGTTACGGCTAGTGCAATGGAAACGGTCGGCAATGAGCCTAGCTCATAGGTCATGATAGATACGCCTAGCACGGCGATGGCGATGCTTAATTTTTGTGACCACAGCAAGGTTTCTTTATAGATGACGATACCTAGCAATACATTGAGTAGTGGATTGATATAGTATCCGAGGCTAGTATCCAGAACGTGTCGGTTGGTAACAGCCCAAATATAGGTAAACCAATTGACGCTAATAAGGGCTGCCGCCAGTAATAATAGGCCGAACTGTGAAAGATGTGTGCGCAAGTATTGAATATCGATGCGCAGTTGTTGGCGCCCCATAGCGAGGATAATAAAAATCATCCAAACACCAGACCAGATGATGCGGTGCGATAATACTGAAAAGGATGAAACTTGGTTAAGTAGTGCCCAATAAAGGGGGAGCAAACCCCAGATTAAGCAGCACAGTAATGTAGTACTGAGCCCTTTTTTGTTTATATCATTCATAATGCAACCTCCTCTTATTGATAGCATTATTATATCATGCTGATAATGTTATATGCGTTTTTGTCATTTTATATATGCGTTAGTTATAACTTAAAATTTGTTACTTATGATTAACTGTTATGTTCATTGACTTTGTGCATATTGTTACACTATATTGGACTTAGAACAACGAATATAGAGAATAGGTGTCACAAGACTTAATAGAGAAATCGGTACAAGCCGATGCGGTCCCGCCACTGTAAGGACGAGCCTGCTTTCAAAAATGTCACTGGAGAAATCTGGGAAGGCGAAAGCGAGGTGATGAGCCCGAGCCAGGAGAACTGCCTATTTGATAATCACCGTTATGTACCTACGAGCGATAGGAAGGGGATTGGGGTATGCTGGTTTTAGTGTTTTTTGGTGTACCTTTCAATAAGAAACCTTACGTGTCACTTTTGGGTGGCACGTTTTTTATTGCCCTTGAAAGTGGCTGTTTAGCGTATGAATCAGGCTTTATAATTATTTAATTAATGGACACAGATTTGAGGTTGATGTGATCCAAGTATAGGAAAGATCGAGTGATTCATAGATATAACATTTCGCAGGTACGGTGCGCTGTTTCTCGGTATGGTTTCGAGTTGAAAAGGAGGCACATATATGTCTGACAAAAAGACTTCGAAGGACGCAGAACGCGATCTATTAGCACCTGTATCCTTTGACGAATTTGAGAAACCTACGTATGAACAATGGCAGGCTGAAGTTGAAAAGGCGTTAAAAGGTGGCGACTTCCACAAGAAGATGTTCACGAAAACCTATGAAGGTATCACGTTGCAGCCAATTTACACACCTGCACTGCATGCAGAAGCAATTCCAAAGGGCGTATACCCTGGGGCAGGTGAGTTCCTACGTGGTACTAAGGCAAGTGGTTATATTAAAGACTCTTGGGGTGTATCCCAATATGTAGATGACTCTTTGCCTAAGGATGCCAATCATGCAAGTTTATACGAGATTGTAAAAGGTGGCACCATTCACAACATCCGCCTAGATGAAGCAACACGCCATGATCAAGATGTGCAAGTAGGCGCATCCGTTGGCGTTGGTGGCACATCTTTGTCCACCATGGATGACTGCAAACAATTGATTGACCGCTTCAATTTGAAGGAAAATCCTTTGTACATTGAAACAGGCGCTTCTGCAGCCATCTTGCTTGGCATGTTAGCGGCTACGGTGAAAGGCGCTAAAAAACAAACATCTGATTTGAAAGGTCTCGTTGGTGCAGACCCTATCGGTGTTTGGGTGAAAGATGGTGCTTTGCACATTTCCTTAGATACAGCCTTTGATGAAATGGCACATACTGTTGTGTGGGCTAAAGAACAAGCTCCAGAGCTTAAAACAGTACTCGTGTCTGGCGATGTATACGCTAATGGCGGCGCTAACGATGTACAGGAAGTAGCGTACGTATTGGCAACAGCCGTTTGCTACGTGCGTCAATTGGCACAACGAAATATCGATATTCACACCATCGCTAAGAGTATGATGTTCACATTCTCCTTAGGAGCTAATTTCTTTATGGAAATTGCTAAATTGCGTGCCTTGCGCGTACTTTGGGCTCGCATTATGGAAGCTTTCGGTGCTGAAGAAGCGGACCGCGCTGTTCATGTACACGGCAGAACATCGGCTTTCACAAAAACTGTATACGACCCATATGTAAACTTGTTGCGTAATACAACACAAGCATTCTCTGGCGTTGTAGGCGGTTTGAACAGCCTTGAAGTATCTCCATTCGACCAACCAATTCGCAAATCGGATGACTTCTCTCGCCGTATTGCTCGTAACATCCAAGTTATGTTGCAAACTGAATTTGAATTGCGTCAACCGGTGGACCCTGTAGGCGGTTCTTGGTACGTGGAAACATTGGCTGCTGAATTATGCGAAAAAATCTGGGCTGAGTTCCAAACTATCGAATCTAAAGGTGGCATTGTGGCGGCATTGAAAGAAGGCTACCCACAAGCTCAAGTTAAAGCTATTCTTGATGAACGCTTCAAAAACCTTGCATACCGCAGAGATGTGGCTGTAGGTAACAATATGTATGCGAATATGACAGAAGAGTTACTTGATCCTAAACCAGAAAATCAAGAAACATTGCGTCAAAAACGAGCTGCTCAAATTGATGAGTACTTGGCAGGTGCAGAGGCTGATGCGGTTGTGAAAGCACAGGCTACTCTAGAAGCAAGTACAACAGAACCAGGTGCGTTGATTGGTCTTATTGAGCTTGGGGCATTACAAAAATTGACAATCCGCCAAATCCGTAAGGCTTTAGATGCAGGCGATATTTCTTCTGAAACAATCGAACCAATTACTGCACATCGCTGGACTGAACAGTTTGAAGCACTTCGCATGCGCACTGAAAACTATAAACAACGTATGAAAGATAATGTGAAGGTATTCTTGGCTAATATGGGCCCAATTCCTCAACACAAACCTCGTGCGGACTTCTCCACAGGCTTCTTCGAAGTAGGTGCTTTTGAAGTGATTAAAAATGACGGCCATGAAACTACGGCTGATGCTGCGAAGGCTGCTCGTGAAAGTGGTGCTGATGTTGTCGTTATCTGTTCCACAGATGATACATATCCAGAATTAGTACCGCCACTAGCGAAAGAGTTGAAAGAAACTATGCCGAATGTAACGGTTATCTTGGCAGGGGCACCGCCTAAGGACCTCGAGCCTGTATACCGTGAAGCTGGCGTAGACGACTTCATTTCCGTTCGTGCAAATTGCTACGAAATCTTACATACGTTACAAGATAAGAAAGGGATGTGAGCTCATGTTTAAAAATCCAGACTTCTCCTCTCTTGGCTTGGGATCTCAGTCGCCGACATCTCGCGATGCATGGCTTGCTGAACTTCAAAAAGAAACAGGAAAAAGCTTTGAAGATTTATATAATACAACAATGGAGCAAATCCAACTAAAACCTCTCTACACAGAGATGGATTATGAAGGGATGACACACCTTGACTATATGGCTGGTGTACCTCCATTCTTGCGTGGACCTTATTCCACAATGTACGTAACTCGTCCTTGGACAGTACGTCAGTACGCTGGTTTCTCCACTGCGGAAGAATCCAATGCGTTCTATCGTCGTAACTTGGCAGCGGGCCAAAAAGGTTTGTCTATCGCCTTTGACCTTGCTACTCACCGCGGTTATGACTCCGATCATCCTCGTGTAGTAGGTGACGTTGGTAAAGCGGGTGTTGCGGTAGACTCCATCCTCGACATGGAAATTCTATTCTCCGGTATCCCTCTTGATCAAATGTCCGTATCCATGACAATGAACGGCGCCGTATTGCCTGTTATGGCATTCTACATCCTAGCAGGTGAAGAACAGGGCGTTGATAAAAAGGTTATGGCTGGTACAATCCAAAATGATATCTTGAAAGAGTTCATGGTACGTAATACCTATATTTACCCTCCAGCTACGTCCATGCGTATTATCGGTGATATCTTTGCGTATACATCCCAGTACATGCCTAAGTTTAATAGTATCTCCATTTCTGGCTACCATATGCAAGAAGCGGGCGCTACTGCAGATATCGAATTAGGTTACACATTGGCCGATGGTCTTGAATACATCCGTACCGGTGTAAATGCAGGCCTTCACGTAGATAAATTCGCTCCACGTTTGTCCTTCTTCTGGGCAATCGGTAAAAACTACTTCATGGAAGTAGCGAAAATGCGTGCAGCTCGTATGTTGTGGGCTAAGATTATTAAGAGCTTCGGTTCTGAAAATCCTAAATCTATGGCTCTTCGTACACATAGCCAAACATCTGGTTGGTCTTTGACAGAACAAGATCCATTCAACAACGTAGCTCGTACATGTATGGAAGCGATGGGTGCAGCTTTGGGCCATACTCAATCCCTACATACAAATGCGCTTGACGAAGCCATTGCGTTGCCTACGGACTTCTCTGCACGTATTGCTCGTAATACTCAGCTTTACATCCAAGACGAAACTAAGGTATGTAAAGTTATCGACCCATGGGGCGGCTCTTACTATGTAGAAGCCTTGACTGATGAATTGATCCGTCGCGCTTGGGGCCATATCCAAGAAATCGAATCCCTTGGTGGTATGGCGAAAGCGATTGATACAGGTCTTCCTAAGATGCGTATCGAAGAAGCTGCGGCTCGTCGCCAAGCTCGTATCGACTCTGGCCGTGAAGCAATTATTGGTATCAATAAATATCGTCTAGATAAAGAAGATCCATTGGATATCTTAGACGTAGATAATACGGCTGTACGAGAAGCGCAAATCCGTCGTCTCGAACAATTGCGTGCTAACCGTGACGAAGATAAGGTTCAATCCTGTCTCGAAGCGATTACAAATGCTACAGAATCTGGGGAAGGCAACTTGCTTGCTCTTGCACTTGAAGCCGCTCGTGCTCGTGCATCCTTAGGTGAAATTTCCTTTGCTGTTGAAAAGGTTTGTGGCCGTCATAAAGCAGTTATCCGCTCTATTTCTGGCGTATATTCTAGTGAATATGAAGATGACGATGTAATCAAGGAAGTACGTCAAATGGCGGATGATTTCGAAGAACTCGAAGGTCGTCGTCCTCGTATTATGATTGCGAAGATGGGCCAAGACGGTCATGACCGCGGTGCCAAAGTTATCGCTACATCCTTCGCGGATATGGGCTTTGACGTGGATATCGGACCTTTGTTCCAAACTCCAGAGGAAACAGCACAAGATGCGGTGGATAATGACGTTCATATCGTTGGCTTCAGTTCTCTTGCAGCTGGTCACAAAACATTGTTACCTCAACTTGTAGAAGAACTCAAGAAACGTGGTCGTGGAGATATTTTGGTTGCCATCGGTGGCGTAATCCCTGCTCAGGACTATGAGTTCCTACGCGAACATGGCGCAGTGGCTATCTTTGGCCCTGGTACAGTTTTGCCAGTAGCGGCGAAAAAATTACTAGAAACATTGACTAGCCACGTTCAAGACGAAGGCAATGACTGATAATAAACGGCCTACTCCGGATGAATTGCGCAATGCACAGGACGCTACTTTTACCACTGGTGAAGGTAAGGCGCCAGAATTAGGTGTAAAAAACGCAAGCGCCGAGGGTAGTACCTACCGTCCCGACTGGGTGCCAGAAGATGCGAAAAAAGATGATACCTTTGCGTGTCACGTGATGAAAGGCGTCAAGGAAATGCACGACGGCCTCTTGTCTAGCTCCGCTCATCTGGCTCCGTCGGTACGTCCCGTACAGCGGCGAAAGAAGTTAACTGTCGCTGATTATGTACGCGGTATCGAGCAGGGGGACCGCGTTATACTTTCACGGGCTATCACATTAGTAGAAAGTAATAATAAGGAACACTTTAAATTAGCTCAACAAGTATTACAAGCTATATTGCCACGCACCGGCAAGGCGTTGCGCATAGGTATTACTGGTGTGCCTGGGGCCGGTAAAAGTACATTTATTGAAGCCTTTGGTAACATGCTCATTGAAGCTGGTTACAAGGTTGCCGTACTTGCTGTAGACCCTACAAGCCAAGTCACAAAAGGCAGTATTTTGGGCGATAAAACGCGGATGGAAACGTTGACGAAACATCCTGAGGCCTATATTCGTCCATCGCCGGCTGGTGGTACACTAGGCGGTGTAGCTCGTAAAAGTAGAGAAACGATGCTACTTTGCGAGGCTGCTGGATACGATATTATTCTCGTCGAAACCGTAGGGGTTGGGCAAAGCGAAGTTACTGTGCGCTCCATGGTAGACTTCTTTATGCTCATCGTCTTAACTGGTGCAGGCGATGAATTGCAAGGCATCAAAAAAGGCGTTATGGAACTTGCCGATGCTATCGTGGTCAACAAGGCTGATGGGGACAACCTCAAGCGTGCTCTCATCGCTCGTAGCGATTATGATCGAATGCTACATTACATCCGTCCAGCTACGGAAAAATGGAAAACCCAAGCCTACACTTGTTCTGCAGTGACTAAGGATGGTCTCGACGAATTGTGGGATGTTATCCAAGAGTTTGCTGAACAAGGTAAAGAAAATGGGGTATTCTTAAAACGACGTCAAGAACAATCCCTCCGTTGGGTACGTGATATGATTGACGAACACTTGCACAACCTATTCTTTAACAATGTAGTCATTCAAGGTCGTATGGGCGAAGTCGAAAATGCTGTCTTAGACGGTGAAATGAGCGAATCACAAGCCGTTGAAGAATTAATTGGAGTTTTTGACAAGTCTATTAAATGAGTAGATAGCTATATACCTATTTGATAAGATGGCATAACTTATCTATTAAGACACTCCGATTAGCTATCATACTGATTTAGATATATAAGATGTATCCATCTATAAAAGGCATAGTATCAAAACTGCTGTTGGTGAAACAAGTAGTAAGATGCTGTGCCTTTTTCTATGCCTATGAAAGCGTATTCATGAAATAAATTTCATATATTTATACTTGATGCTTTCATATATTTCATATATGATATATAATTTAATCATAGATTGTTACTTGTATGTGATTAAAAAGAGAGGGTCATTATGAAACCACTAGTAAAAAAAATGCTAACAGTAGTATTGTGCGCATCAACTCTAACAGCACCATTATTCTTGACAGGATGTAGTGTTTCTAAGGTTGCCAATAGCGTACAACAAGGTGTTCAAAAGACATCACAAGATGACGTTAAAGTGTTTAACAACTACATTAAAGCCGTTGGCGATTTTAACAGTCATACAGTGCGCTTTGGCTATGCTATCGGCCCAGACATTCAAAAACTAAGAGAAGGTCAACATTTAACAAGCTTTATGTCACCACATTTTGATTCTTTACAAAAGAACTTACAAGCCGCTAAAGATGCTGGCGTGCCATATGATGATATGAAAGAACCTTTAGATAACGTATTGGCTGTATTAAAGGATATTGTACCAGTAGCCAGTGAATTGGATACGTACTACGAAACTAATTCATATCAAGCAGATAATTATGCTAAGGAACAACAATTAGGACCTAAATACGTTCAATTATATGATCAGTTCTATGCAGCGTATAATCAACTAGACGCAGTAGTTCACAAACACAACACGGAAAACCAACAAGAACAGTTGAAAGAACTTAAAGAGTCTGGCAAGAAAAATGCAGCGGCAGCTCAAGAAGTTCATTTACGTTTAACTGCTTTATTAGATGGCTTTGAAGACGGTAAACAAATTGATGTAAATGCAGCTAACCAAGAGTTACAAGGCATCATGGACGTATCTAATAGTATTACTAGTCCGGAATATAACAGTACTAAGAGTTCATTAAATACAGCTATTGGTAGAATTCGTACATTCTTAGGTGACCAAACAAATGATCATTATAATGATATGGTTGAATCCTATAATCGCTTCATTGGCAGTATGAATCGTTTGGATATAAACAAACTTGATAAATAATATCTAATGATATATACCGTTTCGTATAATGTTAGAGAGGGTCTTAAAATGAGTAAAAAAATGTTATTACCTGTTGGCGTAGTTGTTTTAATTATAGGTATTGTTATCCTGTTATTAAATCCAGATCCTGCTACAACGAATTTGGAAATTGCAAGAAATGCTACTAATGCACGAGACGCAGCTAAAGCAATTTCTTCTAACAATCAAACTTATGCTTGGATGTATTCTATCGGCATGTTCTGTAGTGGCTTTGGCTTGTCCTTAACAATCGGTGGCATACTTGTAAAATTCCTTAAAAAAGACTAATAAATTATACGAATGCAATGGTTATGCTATGGTTAAATCATGACGGAATTAAGGTCCGGCAAAGGTAAAATAGAAGTAGAATAAAAGCAAAATTAAAGCAAAATTAAAGGCTATACTAATATGTGTATCATGATTAGTATAGCCTTTTTTTGTCTCATACATATTTTTAGATGCCCTAAAACGTGATATAATAAAGGTTATTGGGGCCTAGAGGGTGAAGGCTTTTGGAGGTTAGTATGAGTAGCATAGCGCATTTATTTGTGGCTGGTGGATTTGTTATGTACCCGCTAGTAATTTTTTTGCTCTTTGCATTGATGATTGGCATTGAGCGTATCATTTTATATCGTAAGTTTACAAAGGACTTGCGCCGCTTTAATAAAGTATTAGAGAAGAATCAATCTTGGGTCATGTTACCAAGTGTTCTGGAACGCGACACAGAGGAGCTTGGCGCTTTATTTGCTCGCGCTATGCGCAGTGCAAAGAACTATAATGGTTTAGAAAACCGTTTACAAGACGTAGTATCTTACGCCGATGAGCGTTTAAAACGCGGCCTTAGCTGGCTCAGCATGATTGTAACGATGGCACCGTTGTTAGGGCTATTGGGTACAGTTCTAGGTATGATTCGCGCCTTCGCAGTAGTAGGCGGCGATATTGGTGCGCCTACAATCATTACAGGTGGTGTATCTGAAGCCTTAGTGGCAACGGCTACAGGCTTGACTGTAGCGATTATCGCTCTTGGCTTTCACAGTTACTGTGCAGCAAAGGTAAACGATTCTATTACTACCTTAGAGCATGAGTGCGGCAACATTCTCGATGCGTACAACGAGGAACATGAGATATGAGACGACGCACATTAGGGGTTAAAAAAGAACCGACCATCATGATTATCCCTATGATCGATATCGTATTTTTCTTATTGGTATTCTTCATGGTTGGCACGCTGTACATGAATACAGAGCAGCAAATTCCGCTCAATTTGCCATCTGCATCGACATCTACGGCAAAATCTATTGAACCTATTACGATTACGCTCACCACAACGCACACGCTATATATCGACAATCAGGAAATCTCTTCCGACCGATTGGCTGAAGAGGTACAATCTATCGTGAAGCAGGCACCTCGACAAGCTTTTGTCATTCGCGCATCTAAGGATGTTTACTATAGCGAGGTTATCGCCCTATTGGACATGCTCAAGGTGAATGGCGCTAAATATATTAGCGTCGCTACGGAACGGAAGTGATTCTATGTTTGAATCACATTATTTAAAACCCTTTGTTGTGTCCTTGGGGATTACGACTATGCTGATTTCTGGTATGGGTCTTTCTTTGCGGGGAATGGCAGGTACAGGTGCCGCCCATGATGCGGCGGAAATTAGCTTTAATTTGCCTGATGATGGTGAAAGCGATACAGGGGTTGACACTGCACCGAAACCAGCGGAAAATCCTATGGAAAAACCACAGAATGTAACTCCAGAAGGCGCGGCAACTAAGGCGAATTCTTTGGTGAATGAGCGCAAGCCAGAGGAGGAACGTACTAAAGAGTTAAGTGATAGTACAGCAGCTTCTAGTGTACGCCGAGAATGGACCGTTCCAAAGGCTATTGAATCGGAAACGAGTAGCAGTGAACAAGCTGTAGTTACGCACGGGGCTGATTCTAAGGATGGAAAATCCTCCAAGAATAGTAAAGCGCCTATCGGTAAAGAGATAACATCAGATCCGAATGCAACTGGAGATGGATTGCCTGAATCTAGTGACTTATCTGTCTTATCTGATTTAGCATTGAGTTTATTGACGCCAGGACAACAAGCGCTTTTACAAAAACCAGATATTAATCCTCATGACTACTTGCGGACTGTGCAAGATCAGGGGCGAGCATCTGCCGTAACAGGCAAGGTGGTAGTACGAGTTAACTTTGATATTAACGGTAATGTCATCGTTGGCGAACATACGCCACTGATCGTGGACGATGTACCACCAGCTGTACGAGACGAAGCACTGCGCATCATCAAAAGCAGTGGATCCATCGTTAACCGACGGGGTGAACCTGTTTACTTAGCAGTTCCCGTTATTCTAGGACAATAAAGAGGCATATCTCATACAAATGTATGTAAGATATGCCTCTTTTGTTATGTTTGTATTAGTCTTGATTAGTAAGCATTGTCTTAGTGGAGTTGAACACCGCAAGATATACGATGGCGCCACCGATAAACAAAGTGATTTGCATAGGTGCGCTAAATTGATCGACGCGCCATAATGCGAAGGCGTAGAAGAACATGGTTACTAGCATGATGAGGAATGCAATGATAACGCGTACATTGGTGTTAACAGCTAAGGAGGTAGTGATGCGGGATTTGTTGAGTATCACGTAAATTAAGGACACGATAATATCTGCTGTAAAGATAGAAAATACATAATTGAGATCGAACTCTCCAAATAGTACTACAGCCAAGCCGATAAAGCTGAGTCCAAAGAATAGGCGTAATAGTATACCTATAGTATTTGATTCGTTGCGCTGTGCACGACGCTCTTTGCGATTTAAATTTGCCATGAAAGCCTCCCCATAACGGACATAGTTAGTCTTACTACTATCATAAAGCTCAGTTATAAATAAGCTATTCTTCATAATAGGTTTAGTCTGTATGTTTATTATATATCACAATGTACAGCTATGATACACTTTAATTAATTTATTACTATATTAGTATATAGCTATATAAGCCTATAAGAACGTAAAGAGAGCGCCTATGATTCAAGTTATTCTTACCTATATCGTTAATGTCATTATTGTATTTGTCTTTTTCCCAATTTTAGAGTCTGCCGTGCAATTGGTGTACCCCTTTTCTTGGGATTGGTTTATAAAACCGTTACATTTAGCGGATAAGTTAGATGTGTATATTGTTTTGTCTATTGCGTTACCTATTATCGTGGCGATTGGATTATTTTTGCCACCTTTTAGTTGGCTAGCCCATTTGTTACAAGGTGAAAGAAAACCAAGTGCTGTAGAAGCTGAATATATTGAACCACTCTTAGAAGAATTATGTACACGTAGTGGCGTATCAAGAAATACTTTGACATTGCGTATGCGCACTGATGAGGATATCAATGCTTTTGCTTCAGGCATCAATCATATTACCATTCATACAGGCGCTTTGAGTGGATTAGATAAACGACATTTGCTTGGCGTTTTGGCGCATGAATTGGGGCATTTAAGAAACCGAGACACGATTTACTTGACCATAACCTACGCTATGGACCGATTAGGACAATTAATCTTAAACCTCGTTATACTTTTAAATGGAGCCTTAAATATATTGGCACTGATTCCTATTGTTAATATCGTCATTCGCATAATCCAAATAGTTCTTCTTGTTATGATTGCGGCGGTGGAGTATGTACTGCGCTTGCCGAAGTGGATTACCTACTATTTTGATAGCCGCCGTCGTGAGTATGCTGCAGATACGTACGCTGTATCGATTGGCTTGGGCCGAGAATTGCGGGATGGACTCGTTTCATTGGGCCTCGCAACTGACCAAATTGGTATGCTTGAAACTGGTGAATTATATGATCGTGAAAGTACGGGCTTCTTCAGTCGTCTGTTTATTACCCATCCGAAAATGATTAAACGTATTCAACGTATCGATGAAGGTATAGAAGTATACGAACTGAAACAAAGTCTCTTGTGGGACCGAATGATAAGAAAAGCTAAATGTATCCAATAGAGCCGAATAGAGGTCTTAATCTATATAAAACAAAAATAGAAGTTTGAATATAGTGAATGCTGCATAAACACGAACGATTAGTAAATTTAATATAATTATCATTCGGAAAATTTAGCTCCATTCATTGAATGGAGCTTTCACATATGGTACAATTATCCTATAAGAAATCTAGCTTTTATCATGCAAAGGAGACATCATGATACCACGTTATACACGAGAAGAAATGGGCCATATTTGGAGCGAACGCAACGAGTTCGACACAATGTTATTGGTAGAAACATTGGCATCCGAGGCGCAAGCTGAGTTGGGCGTTATCCCTAAAGAAGCGGCTAAAGCCATTCGTGAAAAGGGCAATTTCGACGTTGAACGCATTCATGAAATCGAAAAGGAAACAAACCACGATATTATTTCCTTCGTAACAGCAGTAGGCGAATACGTAGGTCCTGAAGCGGCTAAATACATCCACCTTGGCCTTACATCTACTGACGTTAAAGATACAGCACTTGGTTACATGATGAAACAAGCATGCGACATCTTGATTGAAGATTTGAAACGTTTGCACGAAGTATTGCGTCGCCGCGCAGCTGAGTTCAAATATACACCTATGATTGGCCGTACTCACGGTATTCATGGTGAACCTACTACATTTGGTTTGAAATTAGCATTGTGGATGGCTGAAGTAGAACGCGATATCGAACGCATGGAGCACGCTCGTAAAAGCGTAGCTGTTGGTAAATTGTCCGGTGCTGTTGGTACATACTCCAACATCGATCCATTCGTAGAACAATATGTATGCGAAAAATTAGGTCTTGAACCTGTTAAAATCGCTACACAAGTCGTACAACGTGACCGTCACGCTGAATTGTTGTCCACTATCGCTGTTGTAGGCGGTACATTGGATAAAATCGCTTTGGAAATCCGTCATTTGCAACGTACTGAAGTGCGTGAAGCGGAAGAATATTTCAGCCCTAAACAAAAGGGTTCCTCTGCGATGCCTCATAAACGTAATCCTATTACATGTGAAAGAATTTGCGGTATGGCTCGCTTGCTTCGTGGCTATGCTCAATCTGCTTACGAAGACCAAGCTTTGTGGCATGAACGCGACATTTCCCATAGCTCTGTAGAACGTGTCATCTTACCAGATGCAACAATTTCGTTGAACTACATGCTTCACCTTACAATCCGTACAATTGATAAATTGTTGGTATATCCTGAAACAATGCTTAAAAACCTTAACCTTACAGGTGGTCTTGTATTCAGCCAAACAATTTTGACTCACCTTGTAGACAAAGGTGCCGTACGTGACGAAGCATACCGTTGGGTTCAAAAATACGCTATGGAACGTTGGCTTGAAGGTAAAGATTTCGCTACAGGTCTTAAATCTGATGAAAATATCAAGAAATACATGACTGCTGAAGAAATCGATGCATGCTTCGATCCTCATAAATTATTGAAACATGTAGATACAATCATGGCTCGCTTTGGCCTATAATTGTAGGGTACTTCCCACATAACATATGAAAGATTAGGGTAGGTATAGACCAACAAGCCTATGGCACATGCATTAGGTGTTGGCTATATCTACCTGTTTTTATTTATTTTAGGAGGTTATATGAAACGTATTATACGAAAATACGGACCGCCTATTTTTCATTGTATTAATGACTTTGGACAAGGATCTCTAGCGGCGCTTATACCGTTTTTTATTGCTAACTTTGGGCTTAATTACTATCAATCAGCATCTATCATTTTCTGTAACACCATCGTGGCTTCTATAGCCCAACCTATCTTGGGCTATGTGGCGGATCGGTGGCGCGTGCCTTGGTTCATTCCTGTAGGTTTTTCTATAACATTAGTCTCCATTAGTGCCATTGCACTGGCGACGAGCTATGAGATGATACTTGCTCTATCGCTCATTGCAGGCCTTGGGGCTGCATTGTTCCATCCTGAGGCGGCACTTCTTGTAAACCGTATGCAATCCAATGAGCTTGGTAATGCTATGGGGCGCTTTGCCGTAGGCGGTAGCGCTGGTTTTGCATTGGGGCCGCTCCTTGCTGGTGGTGTGTACGTCTTTGGCGCTCAGTTCCTTTGGGTGTTCACCGCTATTGCTTTGCTCGGTGTATTGTTATATCTCTATGCCTTTACGGGCGAGGCTGATACGACTAATGCTGGTGAAAGCAAAAGCCCTGCTACATCTACTCATATGGGTACGAATGATTGGGCGAGCTTTGGTAAGCTATTCTTTGTAATCGCTTCACGATCTATATTGTTCTCTGTACTATCTATCTTCATTCCTATCCTGTACATTACCGTTATAAACGGTGAAGCCAGTGCCTCTAGCTTGGCGCTCACAATGTACTTTGCAATGGGTGCAGTCCTTACCTATATGGGCGGGGCCTTATCTGATAAATTAGGCTTCCTTAAAACGGTGCGCTTAGGCAATCTTATCTTCTTGCCATCCGTTTTAGTGTTTATATTTGTGCCTAATATCTGGGGCTTCTTCGGTGCTATGATACCGATGGCCTTTGGCGTATTCTCACAATACGGACCCATTACTGTACTAGGTCAAAAATACCTTGCTAAAAATGCAGGCTTTGCATCGGGGATTACACTAGGCCTTGGCATTACCTTAGGCGGCCTTGTAGCGCCATATGTAGGCCATCTAGCAGACATCTATGACGTGCAAACTGCTTTGATGACATTGATACCTGTAGGACTTATGGGGCTCCTAATGAGCCTATGGCTTAAAGAGCCAAAATAGTACTGGCACAATAAATACTTTCACAGAGTCCGAACATTGTTGTATAATGATAATGAATTATTTAGACTTTCACATGGAGGATATAGATATGGCAACAAGTATGGTTATCGGCACTCAATGGGGTGACGAGGGTAAAGGTAAGATTGTTGACTGGATCGCGGAACGTGCGGACGTTGTTGTGCGCAGTCAAGGTGGTAATAACGCAGGTCATACTGTTGTAGTAGATGACAAAGCATTTGCGCTTCGCCTGTTACCAAGTGGCATCTTGTACGATAACAAACAAAATATCGTTGGTACTGGTGTTGTAATTGACCCTAAAGTTTTGTTACAAGAAATTGAAGGCCTTGAAAAACAAGGTAAATCTGCTAAATCTCTTCACATTTCCGACCGTGCGCATGTTATCATGCCATATCATATCGCTTTAGATAATGCAGAGGAAGCATCTAAAGGGGACGCTAAAATCGGGACTACTAAAAACGGTATCGGTCCTTGCTATGCTGATAAGATTAACCGCATCGGCATCCGTATCTGCGATTTGTATGACTTGGATACATTCAAACAAAAATTAGCATACAATGTAGAATTCAAAAACAAAATGCTTACAAAGGTTTATGATGCTGAACCTGTTAACTACGATGAAATCTTAGCGGATTACATCAAATATGCTGAAGCATTGAAACCATATGTAACAGACACTAACATCGCTGTTTTGAAAGCAGTTCAAGAGGATAAAAAGGTATTGTTCGAAGGTGCTCAAGCAACTATGCTTGACCTTGATCATGGTACATATCCATTCGTAACATCCTCTCATCCAATCGCTGGTGGTGCTTCCACAGGTGCTGGTATTGGTCCAAACTACTTGAAAAATATCTTCGGCGTAGTAAAAGCTTACGCAACACGCGTTGGTGCAGGTCCATTCCCTACAGAGCTTCTTGATGAAACTGGCGATAACCTTCGCAAACTTGGTCATGAGTTCGGTACTGTAACTGGTCGCCCTCGTCGTTGTGGTTGGTTAGACCTTATGGTTGTAAAATACGCGGCAGGTCTTAACAGCCTTGATTACCTTGCAATCACTCGTTTGGATATTCTTGATACATTCAAAGAATTGAAAATCTGCGTAGGTTATAAATTGAATGGTAAAGATGTAGAAGGCTTCCCAGCTAACTTGAAAGACCTTGAAACATGCGAAGCAGTGTACGAAACATTGCCAGGTTGGGAAACAGATATTTCTGGTATCCGTAAATACGAAGATCTTCCTGAAAATGCTCGCAAATATGTAGAACGTATTGCAGAAGTAACAGGTGTACCTTTGGGCATCGTATCCGTAGGTCCTAACCGTAACCAAACTATCGACTTGGTAAACGTATTCTAAGCTATACTAATTTGATATAATATAAATGATTACATTCGATAGCGTCGATGTAGCAGTATAATTTCTCAAATTTTAGTGCTATGCAATCGATTTATAGAATTATACAGATAAGGCTCCTCTAAGAGGAGCCTTTTGTAATGAAATGATTTAGACTACAAAAAAAGTATAATACATCTAATCCTTTCGGTCGCTAATGTGGTGCGGTATATCGAAGTATGCTATAAGGTTATCAGAAAATGCATATATCGAAAATTCTATAGAAAAATATTTTATACAACTTTTATATATGCAGAATTATGTATAACTAAATAAATCTATGAGATGAAAATTTATTTAAAATATTCACTATATACAACATATGACGTGCTTAAATTAGTTTATAATGTGGTAAAAATTACCCATCTATGTAAAATTGATATTCATAATAAATTATTAAGATACAAATATAAAGAAAAAAATAGATTTACATTAAGAAATAGTATATAATAGAGTCAATAAAGTAGATTGACATTTTTTGATACGGATTTGAGGAGTTAAAGATATGGTTGAAGTTTCTTACGAACGTTTAGCTACGATTTTCAAGGCATTAAGCGATGAAACAAGATTACACATCATCGATATGTTGTCTTGCAATGAATTATGTGCAGCTGATATTTTAGCTAGCTTCAATTTGTCCCAATCTACGTTGAGCTACCACATGAAAATCTTAATTGATGCAGGTGTAGTTAACTCTCAACGTAATGGCTTATGGACTCGTTATTCCATTAATGAAGCTACATTTAGCGATATTTTAGATATCATCCCTCAACTATATAAATCTAAGGATGAGTGTATTTGCGCGCAAATTAAATACTGCCGTATTTCTGAGCACGAAAAAGAAGCGTAACAATGAGACGATGGATTATGCATGTTGATATGGATGCATTTTTCGCGTCCATCGAACAATTGGATCATCCAGAATATAAAGGCCACCCCGTAATTGTGGGTGGTCTTTCTTCACGTGGCGTCGTTGCTACCTGCTCCTATGAGGCTCGCAAATTCGGTGTTCATTCGGCGATGCCTAGTTCACGAGCTAAGAAACTCTGTCCCGATGGCATCTATGTGTATCCGCGTATGGATCGTTACAAAGAGGTATCTCATCAGATTTTTTCTATTATGAAAGAATTTACGCCTCACATTGAGCCTCTATCTATCGACGAAGCCTTTCTCGAGGTTAGCGGTATGTCTACCATGTATAGTGGACCAAAAGCACTGGGCAGAGCCATTAAAGATCGAGTGTTTGAGGAAACTGGTCTTATTATCTCTGCAGGGCTAGCACCGAATAAATTCCTTGCCAAATTGGCATCCGATTTAGATAAGCCCGACGGCCTTGTAGTCATACCTTATGGTCGTGAAAAAGAGATTTTAGCTCCATTACCGATTAAACGCATTTGGGGCGTAGGTCCTCGTACCGAAAAAATCTTGAAAACAGGGGGCTTTCACTTGATGCGTCATATTCAAGCGTTGCCTGATGAAAGCAGTTTAATTCCCCTCGTGGGCAACCAGGCGCGGCGCATATGGGAACTAGCGAACGGGATTGACGATAGACCGGTGGAAACAGATCGCAAAATACAATCTATCGGAGCTGAGGAGACATACGAAGAAGATTTAACGGATGGTAGTGCCATTGAACTAGAGTTTAGATACTTTGCGAACCGCTTATCAAAACGATTGAGAAAACGTAATCTCTTAGGTCATACCGTATCCATTAAGGTTCGGTACGATGATTTCACCACCGTATCCCGCCAAAAGCGGTTAGATACACCATCAGACCATGAGCATGTGTTCTTCGAAACTGCGCTGCTCCTTTGGAACAAGCTCATGCAAGATAAGACGAGCAAGAAACCTAAAGGAAAAGCAAAAGAGCTTGAATCCTTAGGTGCTACAACTAAGGTACAGGCTAAAGCCTTTATGTATTCTTCTGAGGAAACCCGATGGATAGATCCTCCTGGCCCTATACGACTATTAGGCCTTACTGTGAGTGGTCTCGATGAAGAGATGCCTATGCAAGATAGTCTTTTCGAATCACCTAAATATGAGACTGAAAATAAACTAGCTGGCGTATTAGATTCATTAGAATCTAAATTTGGTGAAACGGCCGTTATGAGTGGCGCATTATGGCAGCGCTTTCACGGAGACAATGGAACGCGTCGAAAACGATCGGAACTAAAGGCCGCAGTAGATGCACAATCTACTAATGAGGATGTGGAATCTACTAAAATGGATAAGGGCCTTGACCTATATAAGAATGGTGATGTAGGCGACATTAACGAAGACATATAACTCGATACAATAGACTCATAAAGTTTATATTGAATACTTTCGCTAATATATTTATTCATGTTACAATATGGATATAGTGTTTAAAAATTACCGCAAGAGAGGTATAGATATGAGTTTATTTCGCGTAGCCATCCATTATGGCATCAACAGCAATGGCTTCTTGTCCTATGACACAGAAGCAAAAACAGTGTCCGTAGATTTACCTGAACAAGAGTGGGTTGATAAGGTTATCGCTTACTTGAACGACGAACATGCCATCGAGCATGCTACAGGTCTTGATACATATGAACGCTTGACTGTAAAACCATTAGAATCTTTGGATAACCTAAAATTAGCTTTAACACGCATGTGGGAAGCTATCGACGTACAAGTCGACTGGAGCCGTCCAGCATAAATTGAATGAAAACACCTTGTGATCTACACGTTGATGATAGAAGCAAGGTGTTTTTTATTTTGATAGAGAGATTTAGTTCGCATTTAAATATATATAATGCCACAATTCTCATTTTGGCCCTTGTAAATGATATCGTGTATACAAGATTTATAAAGGTTTAGGGTTGTTCTGTTAAAAAAAATGTGATATTCTAATTATAGATTAATGGATAATAATTATCCGTTAATAATATTTATCTTAATTGAGATATATAATCTAAAAATTATGTAAAGTAAATTACTTTCATTTTGATCTCTAAGTAGGAGTTTGTAATATGAATAATGAAAAGAAACTAACAACCGCCTTTGGCGCTCCCGTACCAGATAATCGCAACTCTGCTACAGCAGGTAAACGTGGTCCTGTACTGATGCAAGATGTTTGGCTCATGGAGAAATTAGCTCATTTTGAGCGCGAAGTGATTCCTGAACGCCGCATGCATGCTAAAGGATCCGGTGCATTTGGTACTTTCACAGTAACTAACGATATTACAAAATATACGAAAGCAAAAATTTTCTCTGAAGTAGGCAAGCAAACGCCGTTATTCGTGCGTTTCTCCACCGTTGCTGGTGAGCGCGGTGCGGCCGATGCAGAACGCGACATTCGTGGCTTTGCCGTAAAATTTTATACGGAAGAAGGAAACTGGGACCTCGTAGGTAACAATACACCGGTATTCTTTATCCGCGATCCATTGCAATTCCCTGATTTGAACCGCGCTGTAAAACGGAATCCGAAAACAAATCTTCGCGATGCGACAGCAAACTGGGATTTCTGGACTAGCTTGCCAGAGGCGATCCACCAAGTAACAATCGTCATGAGTGACCGTGGTATTCCTAAATCTTACCGTACAATGCATGGTTTTGGCAGTCATACATACAGTCTTATCAACGAAAACGATGAGCGCGTATGGGTTAAATTCCATTGGATTTGCCAACAGCCGATTGAAAATCTTTCCGACGCTGAGGCGGCTAATGTGGTAGCTAGTGACCGTGAAAGTCACCAACGTGACCTCTTTGAGGCTATTGAAAAAGGTGATTTCCCTAAATGGAAATTATGCATCCAAGTGATGACGGAAGAACAAGCTAACAATATGCCATACAATCCATTCGACTTAACTAAAGTATGGTATCACGATGAGTTCCCATTGATTGAAGTTGGTGTGATGGAACTTAATCGCAACCCAGAAAATTATTTCCAAGATGTAGAACAAGCTGCATTTGCACCGACTACTATCGTTCCTGGTATCTCTTTCTCTCCTGATAGAATGCTTCAAGGTCGTTTGTTCTCCTATGCGGATGCGCAACGTTATCGTCTAGGAGCAAATTATTATCAAATCCCTGTTAATGCCGCTAAATGTCCTGTAAATATCTATCATCGCGATGGTCAAGGACGTATAGATGGAAACCATGGGTCTACAATTGGCTACGCACCAAATAGCTTTGGTGAATGGGCTGAACAACCGGAATTCAAAAATCCTCCTCTCGACGTATCTGGTCCAGCCTACCAATATGACTTCTATGAAGACGACTCTGACTTCTTTACACAACCAGGTAAATTGTTCCGCCTCATGAGCCCTGAACAACAACAAGCCTTGTTTGACAATACGGCAGCGGCTATGAATGGTGTACCTGATTTCATTAAAGAACGTCATGCAAAACATTGCTACCAATGTGATCCAGCTTATGGTGAAGGCATTGCTAAAGCATTGGGCATGAACATTGATTTTAGTGATTTGAAATAGTATTATAAATACTTTTTACATAACAGAGATACTCTCTCTGAATAACACTGACGATTAAAAGAACTTCCTTAAATTAAAACGAAGCCCCTCCTTGCTATGTAGCTCATAGTAAGGAGGGGCTTTTGTCATGTGAGTGTATTTAAATATTGCTAATCAAATTTCTTATTAGTTAAGTCCTGATACATAAGCTTAGCAATTTCATACTGCGGATCGCCGGCTTGTAGTTGGTGTGAAGGTAGTTTAAATACAGCCTCAGCCCTTTCGCTCTTCTTGATATCAATGCCTTTTGCATCTTCAGAACGACTTATGGAAATAGTATGTGTTGTTGGATTTATGAAGTACACATTTACATCGATGCTGAAAGCTTTGTTTTCATCTTTTCTCATGATTACACGTAGTATCATAGCTGAAATAGCAGTAGTGCCATCTTTTTCACCTAATAGCTGCTTAGATGTGTAGTCTACATAATCAGCATAGACATAAATATCGCCTGGTTTTGCCTTATCATAATCTTGTATATAGGCCTCTACTAAACGCAAATCGAGTTGTCTACCAAATGGTCTAGAGAACATTTCGCTTTGTAAGTCCCGTGTTTCACTAACAGGCGGATAGAACGGTATTGGCGTCAAATCTTTTAGCATATCTGTGCGTGTTTCATCTTTTCTTTTAGCCTGACGTTCTGCAGTGACTTTGTCTAAACGTTCGCGCTCTTTTAACATAGCCGTTTCTTGTTCCTTTTTTGTTTTGTAAGTTTTTACGGATACAACACGGTTACCAGACATAGTGACTGTCGAATAGATGGGTTTGCCGTTAGTAGCTTTTCCCTCAGAAGCATCAAGTGTAGATTGTACTATAGCTGGTGTTGCGCTTTCGATAGATTTTTTTAACTCTGGAATACTAGAATAATCCATCTCAACTACTGCAGTATCTGTGCTTTCACTTGCTTGTACAGGTGTAGCTCCGTACGCAGACGATATAGCCAATACAGCTAATAGTGAACTGGTAATAATTGATCGTTTACATAATTGCATTACATATACCTCTTTTTATAATAACTCTCTAATACTATCAACAGTCGTATTATAGCATAGTTCTTGTGTAGATAGATTTTAAAATACACTAATAGCATATTAATTTATAGAGGACTTTAGTATAACTATGTAGAATTACATTGTGTATTGTATTTATACAGAGAGCAAATGTGGTTAGGAGGCAGTTATGAAACGTAGTAGTTTAGTATGGTATGTAGCGGTGGCTTGCCTTGGTGGTAGTCTTTGCGTAGGTTCTGTAGTGCAGGCGGACTCTCCGAAGACGGTGAAAGCAAGTAGCATAGTTCCTACTACTGTTACAACTCAGATGGAACAGGCAGCGCTCAAGCAAAAACAGCAATATCAAGCTGAAACAGAAACGATGGGATTGTTATGGATGCGTACTTCTGCGGAGTATAGAGCGCTAGCATATCAAGGGTATAATGTGGCGATGAATCTTGTTAAAATGGCTGTTGCAGATCCATCTCATCAAAGAAAGCCTTTAGCTATCGTTCTTGATGCGGATGAAACAGTAGTAGACAATACAAAACTGATGGGTGAAAGCATTGCTAATGGCAATGGTCGATTCGATGCTCCTTGGTGGCGTCAAGCGGTACATCAAGGGAAATCACAAGCCATGCCTGGTGCTGTTGAATTCCTAAATGAAGTACATAAACAAGGGGTAGAAATTTTCTACGTTTCAAACCGCTATGCACCTGTTAACTATGATGCAACAGTACAAAACTTTAAGGAGCTAGGATTCCCATCCGTCGATAAAGACCATGTACTACTATTCGAAAAAGACTCTGACAAACAACCTCGCTTTGATGCGATTGCTAAAAAATATTCTGTCGTTCTATACATGGGCGATAACGCTGGTGACTTCCCAATTGGCACAAAAGGTAAGACACTAGCTGAAAGAAATGGCATCATCGATGCTCATAAAGAAGACTTTGGTACTACCTTTGTGGTATTCCCAAACCCTGCTTACGGATCTTGGGTAAGTGCATTAGCTAAAGGCTATCAAAACCTCAGCCCAGAAGAACAAAAACAAGTAAATAACCAATACCTACAACAATAAGGACGCCTTGCGTATACTTTATTAAAAACGATATAATAAAGTATACATGCGTCTATAGCTCAGTAGGATAGAGCAGCAGTTTCCTAAACTGCGTGTCACTGGTTCGATTCCGGTTAGGCGCACCAGTATAGAAAAGAAGGTATACAGCTTTTATAAGCAGTATGCCTTCTTTTTGTATTATCTTGCAATTCTTATGAGCTAGAATTATAATATTAGAGTAATATTCATATTTTATTCATATTTTGACAATGAATAGTGTATAGAGGGGTACAATAAGATTCAAGTTCCATTAGATAGCTTTGAATCTTTTTTTAGGTTTATTGTTTGTGTTGTCTTAAAAGGGGAAACCAAATGAAAAAAGAATTACTGTTAACGGCTATGATTACCGCAAGTATTACTACAACAGCACTTGCAGCATCTAATTTAGATATTAGTGCTACCACTGCTGCGCCATTAAGTATGCAAAATTCCATTGCTTATGGTGGAAATAACAAAGTTGAGAATGATATGTTCTCCCCTGTAAATAATATATTGCTCGGTGGTGACAAGAATACAGTTCGATCTTCTGCTTCTGATAGTATCACTTCTGGTCGTAATAATACTACATCTGGTCCGGGCAGTATCGTAGCAGGTTGGTATAATACAAACTCTGCTACTCACAGTTTGGTAGTAGGTACTAGCAATACTGTTGGTGGTACTAATAATATCGTAGGCGGCTTTAACCATGCTAATAATGACAATGCGATTAACTCTTTATTAGTTGGTGCACATAATAGCGTTGATGGCAAAAACTCCGTGGCTTTGGGCATGAATAATAGCATTAAAGGTAATAATGCCTTGGTAGGTGGTACTGGTGCCAAGGTACAAGGTAATAATGCTATCGCCTTCGGTGACAGTGCTAAAGCAACGTACGATGATGCATACGCCATTGGTCGTAAAGCAGAAGCAACTGCTCAAAATACTGTGGCTATCGGTAATAATGCAAAGGCCAATAACATTATGGGCACAGCGATTGGCTATAATGCAAAAGCAAAAAATGATTACGCTACAGCAGTAGGTTATAGCTCCACAGGTTCTGGTAATCAGTCTTCTGCATTTGGTTTTAATGCGGAAGCAACTGCTATGAATACAACTGCAGTGGGATCTTATGCAAATGCTAGCGGTGCGTATTCTACAGCATTAGGCTTTAAGACTGCAGCTTCTAATGAGGATGCTGTAGCATTAGGTAACTATTCTACTAGTGCTGGTAAAAGTGCTTTTGCTGCTGGTACATTAGCTAAAGCAGCAGAAAAGGACTCTTTAGCAATCGGTCATAGCGCAACTACAACAAAGGAAAATGGCATCGCTATCGGTACAAATGCGATGGCTGCAACAGATAACAGCATTGCACTTGGGGCTAAGTCTGTTACTGACACAGCTGTATCTACTAGTTCCGGTGTTATCGGCGGCAGAACATATAGTTTTGCTGGTGGAAATGCAGTTGGTACATTGAGCATTGGTGATAGTGGTGCAGAACGTACCATTACAAATGTAGCAGCAGGTCGTGTATCTGCTACATCTACTGATGCAGTCAATGGCTCTCAATTACATGCTATTAAAGATGTAGTAGATAATCATGAAAACCGTATCACTACGATCGAAGGCGATATTAATACGTTAAATAATCGTATTATTAATGGTGGCGCGAATAGCTTGAATGAAGCTAAAGCGTATACGGATTAACAAGTATCTAGCGTAGCAGCGGCTTCTGCAGCGCTTGCTGGCTTGCATCCATTAGATTTCGATAAACATGACAAATGGTCCTACTCCGTTGGCTTTGGTAATTATAAAAATGCTAATGCAGCAGCTTTAGGTGCCTTCTATCGCCCTAATAAAAATACAATGTTTAATGCTGCCACTACTGTTGGTAACGGCCGTAATTCTATTAGCTTAGGTGCTAATTTCAAATTTGGTAAAAGCTCCGAAGAGGTAACTACTGAAGATGCGGCACAACTTAAGAAAGATATGAAAGACCTATCTGAAAAATATAATGAATTAGCACAAAAATATAATGAATTGGCAGCTAAATTAGAATCTAAATAAATTAGAACCTAAATAAGAATCCAAATAGTGTGATTAATACCCCTACAAGACGTATCTTGTAGGGGTATTTTTTTCTATTAAATATGAAAGTACAGTGTCTTTATAATATGTATTTCTTTTAAATGTAAAAGTGCGGTGCTTTTATTATAAGTATTCCTTAATAATGATATAATTAAGATACATATTAAGACATTTATTAAGATATATATTACATATAAGTTGCAGTGTATAGTGGAGAGTGTATATGAGCTTTTACAATTGGATCCAAGAAAAACTATTTGATGATTACGAAGAATGGCATATGAAGTGCCCTGATTACAATCGAAATGGTTTTAATATAGTAGGAATAGATAATACATTAAAGGCTATGCATGATGGATATTTCATGTATGTTGAATTATACCCACCTCATGCCATCGATGGATGTACAGCCATGAAAGCACGTGTAGGTAAAAAGCAGGATGCAGTAGATTTATTCTTAGATATAGATGGCAAGACCTATCGTATGGCTGATGTAAGTTATCCTGACGCAGTGAAGATGATGCGGGCTTTTGTGAAAAAACGCAGAGTACCTGATTGTAGTTTGTGTGTAGAAGTAGCGTATCTAGATATCAATCAGATGCGATCTACATTTACAGAGTTAGCAACGTTGTTGCTAGGCGATGCTAAACAAGCCAAATCATTCATGTCCAAGGCAAAGTTACATTCCATGGAAGAACTAGAAGATAGCTGGTGGAATCTCTATGAGAAGTTGCTATCTACTGGTCGTGCTGTAGAGTTATCTTTGAAATTCGAATTAGAGGATTTTCTTTATAATGTGCAGAAGTTAATCCATAATAAAAATTTATCTACTGATGAAAATTTAACTGGAGATGTATCTATTGATACAGCCGCATTTGATGACAGTCAATGTATTGGGGACTGGTGCGCACATTTTAATTCCACGTGGAAAAACCATAAGTTAGTAGGCATGGATATCGGCACAGATAGTTTGGTGCTCATGGTACTTTCAAATGAGGAATTTAAAAGAGCCCAAGAGCTAGCGAAAGAGCTATTACATAGAATCGATGTAGCTGAACGTTTGTGATGTAACGAAAATTATGATGTAGTGGCATGATTATAATGTGGCAGTATCTATAAATGGTCGTAATTATTAACTGTAAACAGTTTGCACTGTATAAATGTGATGAATAGGAGAGAGTCATATGAGTATTGTACGTCTACCAGAATATGAAGCCGAGTTTGAGCCGGAAGTGTTTGAAATCTATGCATTGCCGCGTAGCGATGCAAATGGGGCTAGTCCTTATTTAGATAAGTACCATAGACCACTGGTGTCTACCGATGCTATCCTAGATACTCGAACTGGCGTGCTTGACCGTAGCGAAGGCATTTTGACGTGGATTATTGAGGGCCTTGATGATCGATGGGGTTATTCTTTTGAGCCACACGGTGTCTATAAACTGTTAGTTAAGAAAGCTAAGCCCTTAGAGGATTTAGGCTATATGCGTCCCTCTTGGAATAATCGCTATTATGTGCTCGAGGTGTTAGAGGAGCACGCTAAACATAGCGAATTAGAGGCGTTGTCGGCGTATTTGAAAACCCCTAAATACCTTCATACTGACAGGGGTGAATTCCTGTTAAATCGAGAGTATCAATATTACATAGCTAGAATTGATGATTATGCATTCACCCTTGATGTAGACGAGGGGTCTGATGAAAGCTGCACCGTTGCATTGGAGGCTTTCAATAAAATCGATAATTTCAAAGACTTTGAACAACGAATTAGCGCATACATTAGTGAAACATTGCTAGATCTTGCTAATGATTGGCTAGACAACGACGACCAAGATCCGATTACGGCAGAAACATTTGCCAAGCGTATTACTATGGGCGAATTGGCGTTCCGCAATGATGGCACCATA
>OCPN01000082.1_pt1 | contig 50168 bp, 62 predicted proteins | sample 1476971 | NCBI WGS metagenome assembly OCPN01 (sample SAMEA2580251, study PRJEB22360) | human gut metagenome | biome: human gut; feature: human-associated habitat; material: faeces | place: Denmark | collected 2008/2010
CAAGTAATTGATATTTCAAGGAAGAACTACCGCAGTTAACTACTAATACGTTCATCGATTAACCCTCTTTCTGTTGTGTAACTTGAATCTTGTTTTGAATTTCTTTGCTGATATCAGCACCTACCTGATCCTTTTCAGGATATTGGTAGACTATATTCCACAATACGCCATGATCTAAGAATACGTATTGAGAAAATCTAAATGTTTGCCCTTGAGTTGTATAGGTCACATCAAGCTTTTTAGCAGATGCGCCTTCTAAAGCTACAGACTCTTCTTTGATGGTGCCGCCAATTTTAGTAAACTCAGATTTGCTGCGGTTAACATACTCATCCACCGTTGGCAATGGTTTATTTTCACCGGCACGCAAAGCCTCAACCTCAATTACCATATGGTCTGTAACAGATCCATAAATATCAATTGGATACCCATCATCAGACATATTTTTTGTGCTTTTACCTATTTCATAAGGCAAAGCAATGGTAATTTCAGATTGACCAGCACGGATAACTTGATGGCCAAAACTATATGTATCCATTACATTTGTAGAGCCACATCCCGCCATTGCTAGTAGCGCAGCACCGAGCAGAGCCCCTTGTAATGTACGTTTCCAATTTTGTTTCATCATATACCTCACATCAATTCAGCATTTACAGTTAATTATAGCCTATAGAACAAATAAAATCTACAAAAAACTTTAGTTTTACACACATTTTTTACATCTATTTCTTTACTATACGGCCTCTTAAGTTCAAAATTTATTTACAGTCTTTCTATGCTTTGTTACACTAACACTAATGAAAGGAGTCACTATGAAAACCATCGGTATTATTTGCGAATACAATCCATTTCACAATGGTCATGCACATCAACTACATACATTAGCTACAAAATACCCTGATGTATTGCGCATCTGTATTATGAGTGGCTCCTTTGTACAACGTGGCGAACCAGCCCTTTTCTCAAAATTCGATCGCGCTCGTTGGGCTATTCTAGGCGGTACAGATATCGTTATCGAACTTCCTACGCTTTATTCGTTAGGTAGTGCCCAACTATTTGCTTCAGGTGCCATTCAATTAATTAAATCTTTATCTATTGATATGCTGTCCTTCGGTTCTGAAACAACTGATTTAAATCAACTCATCCATATGGCTAAGCATATGGATTGTGAAAGCACCCAAAATGAATTACGCAATTATTTAAATGAAGGCATGTCCTATGGTACAGCCTTCCGTAAAGCGCTAGGCTCCGAATCACTTAGCGCACCTAATGCCTTATTAGGACTTGAATATATCCGTGCTGCATTAAAATATTATCCAAACTTAGAATATATTCCTATTCAGCGTACATCTGATCACCACAATCACAGTTTCAATCAAGAGTTACCATCCGGTACAGCATTGCGTCATCTCATCACGACTGCTAATCCCTTAGATATGTGTTCAACGCTTCAAAGTACTATTCCAACACCAATTCTAGATGATATGACGCATAGAATCACAAATGATGACTATGTCGACTACAATAGATATTACAATATGGTACATATGTTGAGTCGCCGCATGACATCCAATGAGTTAGAGCGTTTTGTTGATTTTACTGAAGGTATTGAACACTTGTGGTTAAAAGCAGCACAACAGCCTTCATGGGAATCTGCCATTGAGCAAATAAAATCCAAGCGCTACACCTACGCCCGTTTACAGCGCATGGGTGCATATCTTACATTAGGCATTACGAAAGACTTGATAAATATCGCTATGCAAGACGGCCCTCAATACGCTAGATTACTAGCCTTTAACGACAGGGGACGTCAATGGCTGAGAACTGAACATGACATTCCACTCATTCAAAAATGGGCTAAAGCACCTACTCAGCTCAATAATCTTGGAAAATTGATGCATCATATAGATACACTAGCTACAGATATACAAGCCTTATGTTTCCATAATGAAGGTAAACGTATAGGGCATACAGACTATACCTATACACCGCAATATATCAAATAAAAAGTATAATTTTAATTTAAGCAAAAAAGGGGTTACAATACAGATTATTCCTGTATTGTAACCCCTTCTTCACCATCTAAGTCTGCTACGGCAACTCGTACACTTTCAAGATGTGATGTAGGAATATTTTTACCCACATAGTCTGCGCGAATCGGCAATTCACGGTGACCACGGTCTACGAGTACTGCTAATTGAATCGATTTAGGTCTACCAGATGTCATCAATGCATTTAAAGCTGCACGAATAGTACGCCCTGTGTAAAGTACATCATCCACGAGAATGATTGTTTTCTCCGTTGTATCAATCGTACATGGTTTCCCCTCTTTTTGGCGAGCATCACGATCATCACGATACATAGCAACATTGAGTGATTCACATTCAATACGAATACCTTCAATGCGTTCGATTTCGGCCTGTAAACGTTTTGCCAAAATAACACCACGTCGTTCAATGCCTACAATAAGAGCATTAGATAAGCCTTTATTACGTTCTAGGATTTCGTGACTAATACGACGAATCGCGCGCATAATAGCATCTTGATCCATCAATAAGCGTTTCTTTTCCATATATACGCCCTTATAGCACAGAGTTCTCTATGCCCCTTTACAAATATAGTTAGAAGATTATTTAGTAAACCACAATATAAGACAATTATTTTATTTGCATGTATTTACGTTTGTCTACGTTTGTCTACGTTCGTCTACGTTTCTTTACATTTCGTTTGATTTCGTTTCATTTTTTCGCTTATTTACGCTTATCTTCTCGATATGTTTTAGCAAACTCTATACATGCTTTGAAGTCATCTGGAAGAGGCGCCTCAAAATGCATACTTTCACCTGTAATAGGATGTTTTACATCTAAAGATTTAGAGTGCAATGCCTGTCCTTCAATAGGAAAATCCATACGACGGTAACCATAGAACGGATCATTAACAACAGGATGTCCAATATGAGCAAAATGTACACGAATTTGATGTGTGCGCCCAGTCTCTAAATTACATTCAACCAAGGTTTGATGGCCAAATCGTTCAACTACATTAAAGTGAGTGACTGCATCCTTACTATTTTCAAAGACAACAGCCATTTTCATACGATCCTTAGGATGTCTTCCAATAGGAGCTTTAATAGTACCCTTTTCTTCTACAATATTACCTTGTACTAATGCTAAATATGTCCGTTTAGCAGAATGCTCCTTTACCTGCTCCGCTAAACCTATATGAGCTGCATCATTTTTAGCAGCCATCATAACACCAGATGTATCCTTATCTAAACGGTGAACAATACCAGGTCTAATCTCACCATTAATACCGGACAAATCCTTACAATGATATAGCAATGCATTAACAAGTGTACCCGAATAATTGCCCACCGCAGGATGAACAACCATACCACGTTGTTTATTTACAATGATAATATCATGATCTTCATATAATACATCTAAAGGAATATCCTCTGGTTTTACCTCTACAGATTCAGGTTCCGGTACCTCTACACGTACAACAGCATTTGGTGTAAGTCTAAGATTTGCTTTCCCTACCTTAGCACCTACTGTAACGTGACCACCTTTAATTAAACTTTGAATATAACTACGAGACCCTTCCATATGTTCTGTTAAGAATACATCCAGTCTCATACCGTCTTGCTCAGCATTTACAATATATTCGTTCATCCTCTACCTCTCTATGAGTTAAGTATCATATATTAATTAATTATTTGTCATAATATATGAATTATTTATCATCATCTTTTAATGTAAATAAATAGTAGACTACTAAAGCTACGCCTACACAGATACCAATATCAGCAACATTAAAAATAGGCCATATACGGAAATCAAAAAAATCAACAACGCCGTGAAGCATGTAACGATCTATGCCATTACCAATAGCACCAGACACTAATAAAGCAGATCCAATCTGTAACGTCCACGGACCTTTTGATAAGCGCTTCCAATAATACGCACAAACCCCCAGCAAAATAACTGCTACCAGTAAAAAGAACCATCGCTGATTAGCAAGCATGCCAAATGCTGCACCGCGATTAATAATATATGTTAAATGAAATACATTGGGTATAACCACTAAAGACTCACCTAACATAAAATGATTCATAATGTAATATTTAGTCCATTGATCTAAGAGTAACCAAAGGATTAGTATAATATAAAACAAGCTGTACTCCCTTATAATAATATATATCTTAATAGTCCTATTATACTAAGTTAAGCAAATTTAGGCAAAATAAAAAGCCCCTCAATGAGGGGCCGTTTAATTTGTGATTACTCAGCGGAGATAATTCAAAAAAGTTAACTATCCACATAATTACTGCATTTATTTAATTTTAGGTTGAGCAACGGTTAAGCAACCGTTACAAACTTTGCAGGGATTTAAAGGCTTAATCACCGTCTGATACGTTTTCTGTTACACGACTTAGAACGGATTCTTTTCCATACAATCGTTCCATGCCTTGACGAGTTACAAGCCACATTTTTCCAGACTTCTTAAACTCGCCCTCCTTAAATCCATTCTTTACACGACCTCTACAATTCTGTTTTAATGAATCAGCAGTAACATTCCACCGCTCTGCAGCCTCTTGTGTTGTCATAATATCATCTAGTTCAAATTTCAATTTCATCACCTTCTAACTAAACGTTTAATTACTAATATCAAAACAATCAGAGTTGCTATATTAATCAGCCATTCTAAATATTGCATAATTCACCTCGTTGATTTACAATGATGTTGAGAAGGTGGCGGGGCTTTCACCCGCCCGCTTTTTACTCTTTGCTAACAAGTTTTAGTATTGCTAGTGCCAGTAGCAGTGGCGTTAGCGCATTTGCTAAGCTTGTTAGCTTTTCTATTATGTCCACTTGTATCACCTCCTTACAATATTATTATACCCTATATCGAGTATAAAATCAAGCATTTTCTTTTACTTTTAATAATAAAAAACAGCCTACTAACTTAGATATTATCTAGGTTAGTAGGCTGTTTTGTGTTTTATCAAAACTATACTACCAGGAGTCCCCCTGCTCCTGCTCAGGAGATATATGGATCACCTCTCTATCGATGAATTACCACTCCGATTATCGCTCCCGCTCCCACTACCTGGGATAAGTTGCGTTGCATTCGTAGTCGCTTGATTGTTCTCTTGTCGTTGTCTATTTGCCCTTTCAATTCGGTCAAAGAGTTCTGCATTTCTGACAAGGTAACTTCTTGCTTCATGGCTAGCATTTTGGCTTTCATCAATTCGGTTTCCAATGTCGATATTGTATTGTGCGCTTCGTTCAATTCTTCCTTTTGCTTCATGACTAAGCTTTGAGCTTCGGTCAATGGAAGACTGGATGTCTCGATTAAGCTTAACGCTTTCGCGTTGTTGGCTTTCAATTCGTTCCACTGTGTTAAGGGGATCGTTATTGTGCCCTCCACTTGGCTGGTAGAAGATATATCCTGCGCAAAGCAAGGCGAGCAACACAACACCACCGATAAGAATATAGCGGTTACGAGTGCAATCAAATAGGCTTTTGATTCTTTCATACATTATACCCCTCCCATATAATCAGTAATACCACGAGCAATAGCTCGGACGATAGTATCTAAATCGTTCGTAAGCATAGCATGGTCTTCTTCATTGTCAATAAAAGCCATTTCAACAAGAACAGCTGTTGCATCCGTACCGTTTAGGACCCAAAGGTCATCACGTTTTTTAACGCCCCTGTCTACCGTATTAATGCTTCGGATAATTTGTGATTGAATATCATTGGCCAAGCGTTGCCCATTAAAGGACTTATAGAGGGTCTCTGTACCTCGTGCTTGCGTGTTAAATGCATTGCAATGGAGTGATACAAATATATCTGCGCCCCAAGAATCGGATTCAGCGCATACTAGCCCTAAATCATCATCTTGAAGAGTACGAACTTCGCACCCTGCTGTTTCTAAATAGCGCGCCAACATCTTGCCCGCATCACGTGCCACATCACATTCACGGGTACCATACACAGGATTAACTGCCCCACTATCTAAGTTAATGTCGTGTCCTGGATTAATAAATACTTTCATCGTTTATCCTCCTTTTCTAATTGATCGGGAACGCCGTTACCGTCCTTATCTATCCAAAGCGCCAAGAACCCCACAAGGGCTGTTAATACGCTAGGAATAAATATATGGTCAATAATGTTAATCCCTACATCGATTAGCTTGTTAGCTTCAGTTGATACATAACCTTTGGCAAATGCCATACAGTATTCGATTACCACTAATAAAATAGGTACTAGCATTGTTAGTACTAGTACCCTTGTTGCGAGAACACCTGTAGGGTGGAAGTTGGCCACCCTTACAGATTGATATGCTTTTTTAACTGTATTGATGAGATTTGGTGGTATGTTCATGCAATTCCTCCTTAATATCATCAACACGAGCCTCGATGCCGTCGACTCTTGATGTCAATTTAACATGCTCGGTGTACGCCCTGGTGCGCTGTTCGCGTGACAATTTGATTTCATCTTTTAATTCTTTTAACGTGTCAGTAAGTACCCCCATTTTTTCCTGAAACATTAAAGTGTCTTGCATTCGTTGCAAATCCAACTTTTCGAGTAATGGAATAACTAGCACCTTATACCCTATACCTGCAACTATACTGACAATAGTCAACGTGGTTAGAATATCATTCAGTTCGAATTGCCATGTCCACATTTAATCTCCTTCCGTTTGTGCTTCACCTTCATTTAAAGAAAGTAAATCATTGTGCACACATCCCTGAGTGGGACATGTGCCATCTTCGTTAAGTACTTCCCAGCAATATTCACAAAATTCCATAACAGGGACTTTACTATCACCGATATATTTAGGCATATTATTGCACCTCCTTGATTCGTGCTACCATTTCGCTATTCAACTTGATATATTGAGCACTAATTGCATTAGTAGGTTTCCCCATAAGTAGTAAGCGGCGTTGGGCCTCTTCTAGCGTTTTAAAGCGGGGTTCATATTCGGCTTTTATGGCGTTTATTTTTTCTTCTTTTGTTGGGATGTATTCAATTACTGGGGCATCTTCGAATATACCATTTTTATAGACTTTTCCATCAAGAAAAGCATCTAACATAGCATCTCCGCCATATATATATTGAGCAGCATCAGGATATTGTTCTTTAGCTTGCTTAAGCAAAGGCTCTTCACCGATAGGTACTATCATATTATCTACGATGGACGTAATCCGACGTCCATCTGCATCAAGTACGTGGATATAATTGTTCATTTCTTTTATCCTTTCGTTATTAATAAGGAGACACATATGAATAGTACTGTTAAGCACTACCCAAGAAATGCGTATCTTCGCATGCACCGTAAAAGTGCGTGCGTCGAAACGCTTAAAAGTTTGTACGAAAAATGGCTGCCTACTCGTGTTGAAATCGTGAGTAAATCAGCCATTGAATCATATCGTATTGCCTATGATCATATTCAATCAATTGCTAATATTCCTATTAACTTAATTAAATATTCTGATATGCAATGCGTGATTGATAGCATGCGAGATAACGGCCTATCCTACGCATCAGCCAAGAAGGTACGCACATTACTTTCATTGCTATCTAAATATGCAATTGTTAATGACATCGATATTAAGGATTACACCCCTTTTCTTAACCTTGGTCACGATGTTAGCGTTTATCCTCACCGACCCTTTACTCGCCAACAGATTAATCGATTATGGAGCCTTGATACTACCGATACTTATGGTATTCTAATACTCTTATATACAGGTATGCGATGCGGTGAATTGCTATCGTTACGTAAGAACGATATTAACCTCCGCACTAAATGTCTTATAGTACGTCTATCTAAAACTGATGCTGGACGTAATCGCTTAATTCCCATTCATAGTCGCATATTTCCAATAGTTACAACCCTATATCACAATTCATCAGATAAGATACTACCTATCTCTTATGCTCGATTCAGTAAGAAATTTAAATTAGTAATGACTTCAATCAACTGTTCCCATTCAACGCATGACTGCCGTCATACAGTAGCTACCCTATTAGATAAATACGGCGCATCACCTACTGCAACTCGTGCTATTCTTGGGCATAAACATGGAGATATTACAACCAAAGTCTACACGCATAAAGAATTGCGTGAGTTGCGTAAGGCTATTGAGTTATTACCCTAGAACCAATGGGGAAAGTCAGACATCGTAGTTGCTAGGACTATATACGATGGAGCTAGTAACTTTATAATACCTTTTACTTTTCCTCCGTTCGTCGCGGTCACTAACATAGCGCCAGCATCCTTAGATAATGATAATTGGACGAGTAGTGCCGTTAAAGAAATAACAATAAATAACTTCACCTATATGTCTGCACAAAATAACGTCACCTCTATACGTTGGGGCGCTATTGGATTTTAGCCAATGGGGACAATTCAAAGAAAACCAAGCAAATGTATCATATCTAATTTCTTACATAGAAATATACGGAACCGTAACTATGATGAAGGATGATCCTAAGAGGCTGTATGAAGCTAGCATTCGGGCCAATAATATTACCACTACTGGATTTGAATTACACAGCGGTTATGTTGGCAATCATATTGCCAAAGCTATAAATAATGGGTTTTGGATAAACATAGGTCGTGCGTAACCAATGGGTAAAAACTAAAGAAACTGCACAGAATAACCCGTTGCCTTTTCCTATAGCATATAGTACAGATTTCATTGCGGGTGTTGCTTGTTTCAATGACGGCCCTACTAGCTATGCTCCATGGACTAAAATAAATAATAAAGCAAGCTATTTCGCTGGGTTAAGTGGAGATTGGAGTCCTTATTATGTAAATAAAGAAATAACTTGTATATTCGTGGGGATATAGCCAATGGGGAGTAAGCGGTGAAGATGGGCAATTTCATAGTTGGATACTTCCTTATTCTACCTGCTTTTTTGCTAAGGCTGAATACAAAAATCCACGTGATGCGGATTGGGATTTAATCACCGAATATGACCAATTAAAATTCAAAATATGGTTCACGAATGATAATGTATTTAAGTATCCAAATATTAAATGCAGCGTATTTTCGTTTGGTGTTACAGCTTAATTCCCAATCGCTAAATAGACTACGCCATCAAGAGTAGAAGGTGCATGACTGGCATCAGCAACAAGAGTGAATCCTGCTGTGCTTTTATTAGTATGATAGAACACCTCATTACCTCCTACTGACGTTTTATGTTCTATAGATGGCCAGACGCCTGAACACTCATTATCAAAAGCTGTAGGAAATGTAATGGGATAAGTTGTTCCATCATACACGTATACGCTTTTCTTGTATCCCCATTGGATGTATTGCAGTTAAGATTTGCCAAGAGCAATATAATAATGTTCAAACTTTGCAAATTCAATTTTGTCTAAGCTAAGACGGACAGCATTATCAAAGTTGCTAGAAGAACGCTCCGTTGCTGATTCTTGTATTGTACCAACGCCTACGTATACTTCTGTAAAAGCTATTGGAAATTTTGTTGGCGCTGTATACCACATATCAAGACGGCCCCTTTTAACTATTCCCCATTGGATAGTGAATCCATTGGCATACTTCACGAAACCGCTTTCTCCAAAGCGTTGCGCCACTATTCCACCTTCGCCTAGCTTGTTTTTTATATCTTTCAGAGTAGCGACTGGATTTTCTTGCCAGTCAGTCGCCCCAAGGATTTTGGCGATTGCATCTGTAATTGCTGGATGGGCCGAAACATCAGTATTATGAGTGGATAATTGATTTTTTAAATTCTGAAGTAACCCCCCGTGTGCTCCTGGATCCATATTATGCGCTTCCAAATCATGCACAGAGGCTACCCCATTATCAGAAATGATTGCTTGCACCTTTTCCGCATTGCCAACCACAGTAGTAATCGTAAATGTGTAGCTATCCATTGGCGTATTCTTATCCGGGATGTAGTCAACGTAGTTGCCCCCATTTGTGTAGGAGAAAAGCACCTCTTGTCCATTTTCACCAGCTTTGGCCATGAGCCCTATTTCTCGTGCATAAAAACCGGCTTCAAGGTTTTTATTCGAGAGTAGCCCCTGTACCATGAATTGGCCATCGCCTGTTTTAACACTTTTAGTAATCGCTAATTCCAGGCGCTTATCAGTCAACGCCGTAGCGCGTGGAATTGATGCGGGCATGTCGCCTGCACCGATAACGATTTTTGTAAAAATCAAAGCCTGCTTACTCGCATTAGCTTCCGCAATAGTATTTGTCCCCGCCATTGTAGTAATGACGGCAGGATATTTCGCCATGTATACCTCCTATATATGAATAAATTGGTGAACGGTAACAATACCGCCGATATAGATTTGTTGCGTTTGTGGGCCTGTCGCGATTTTTAAGCTAGGTTCAGCTACGGCACTGCCTGCAGCTGTTGCAATACCACCGACATACACGCCGCCTGAATTAATAGCGTGCACATATTCGATACCATCTAGCCAGGACCGCTTATTCTTAACGAATTCCAATATACGAAGCACGCGCTCCCGTATATTGGGCGTCATCATATAACCGGACATCTGGAGTTTAAAATGGTAAGGCTTGCCACCGTCATAATCCCAATTTTCCACGACTTCACAGTCTGAATATAGTTCGCCGATAGCTTCCTCAACTAATCCAACGGTGCCCTTTCTTCGATGCCAGGCGATAGAGCTCAAAATTAATTTAATCTTTTGTTCTCTCGCTACAGCTTCATCGTAAAAGTCAACGTGCAAATGCCAGGCTAACTCATCTAGTATTGGCGTGCTTAACTCATTAAGATGCGACAAGATAGTTAGTCTATCCACGAACGGCATCAACGCCATAAGTCGCAACGTAACCACTTCAGCCAAGGCCTGAACATTAGCATCATTAGCAATCGAGCTCGGTAGCGTATCCTTTAATTTGAATTTGTAGAGATCATTCATGCTCTACACCCCCATATGTGATAGCCTTACCCGTACATTGGGCCAATTCCACTTGATAGCCGTCTTCTTTCTTGCCATCTTTTACAATGGTAAATATCGGCGATGTCACGCTAACACGTTTAGCCCCGGCTTCCATTACACGGCGAATCAATTCAGATGGAATGATATCACGCCCCACTTTCCCTGATTGCCATTGTATATAATCCGTAACCGCCGCATCGACTCTACTCTTAATCGTGTCCGCATAATACGAATTATCCGAATCAATGTAGTACTGAATATCGATACTATAATTCTTAGCAATTGGCGCTTTTACAGACACATTATCGGTAAGTGGCCGCACCTTCTTATCGGTGAGCGTGGTTTCCACTAATTTAATAATTTCTTCCCCTGCAATTTCACCAGATACAAGACCTGGATATACAACTACATCTCCCGGTTTAGGCGATACCACTTTTACGGAACTAATAAGAGCAGATGCTTTTTTTGTAAAAAACTCATAGGCCCCTTCGGCCCCTGCACAAGAGAAGCTTTCAGGTGCTTCCCTAATACGTTCACGGAATGCATCGTCTGTCTCTGTATCAGCGCCACCTTCCGAGATTGTAATATTGGTTACACTTGCGATATACGGAATCGGATCCACAAGAGTGGCAATCGCCCCTGCTGGATATCCATTCCCTTTAGCTGAAGCTTCTGTACATACCGCCTTTACTTGTATCGTTGTTTGTGTAGCAGATAGATAGTAAGGCTCTGTAGTTGCAAAAAACACGTTATCACCTGAAGTAAAGCGTGTACCTTTTGGAATAGCTATACCTTCAGGTCTTGCCATCGATGCTGTAATTTTCATCGTTGTAACAGCACCCGTAGCACGTAAGCGTTCTACACCTAACGCAATGCCGATATGGTCTAAGTTATTTCCCCTAGCATAGGCCAGAAGATTCTGCTTGCCCGTATCGTTGATGCGGTTTAACAATAAAATCACAATGTTAGTAATCGTTAATAGGAATAAGCGAATAGGGTCCGCCGGTGCTAACTTCCGCCCAGTAACAGAGGTGTAGAGGGCGAATATTTCCTTTTCAACGGCTTCTTTATCCGCCGTGACAAAGTTGATTTCAGGTAAATTCATTATTATCGCCTCCACGGTGGTAAATTAACAGTCGCCCTTATATCTACATCAGGGCATTTCAAAATAAGGTTAGCAGGTAATATCACATATTGAGCATACTCTTGATTGGCTTCTAGTAGCACGTTCATATAAGCTTCGTTACCATACACTTTAAATGAGATACCATCCCACATATCCCCTTGGATTGTTCTATACTGATTCATAGCCACCTACACTTTCTAGCCATTCATCTTTTATAGCAATCGATACCTTAGGCAGCAAATGTCCTTCTTCCGCATCAGTTGCTTCTGTACTTTCAAAGTCAACGGACACAACTCTACATCGTGGCTCATATTCAGTAATGGCCCGAATCACCTCTGCAGATATTCTGGCCATTGCTACTGGTAGTGGTAAATCGATAACAGTTCCATCAATACCAAATCGCCTATCAAGGGGCACAGAAAATTGCGTTGTAGAAATAATGGTTCGCACATTTTGAATAATCTCAGTAAGAATATCCTTAGGGGCAAAATCAATGCCGTCAAGACGAGCGCTTACGTCAATTTGCATTTGTATCGCCTCCTTGTTTAGGTGTGATTACAACTTTAGGAATAGCAGGCGCCTCCTTCAGCGTTACATTAATAGTTGCGGATAATACATTACCTCGATTATCAATCGTATTCATCGCAGCGCTTATACTGGTAATCAGTAATTTATGCTCACTAAATGGTTTACCATTAATAATCAACTGCTCGGCTTGCCCTTCTTGGCACATCTTGGCCACTGCTTCAATTTCTTTTAGAGGGTCAACGCCCAATAGCTTATTAAAGTTCATCGTAAAAGAAATATCATCCGCATCAGGTCCCAAGAATTCAAGTATTGGTTTCTGTCCTATGATTTCTTGAGACGCTGTTCGTGCACTGATATTCCGTGCCAACGCATCGAACGTACGCACCGTATGGGAGGATGCCACAAACACAATTTTTCCAAAGCTTCCTAATTGGCGTTGCGGCAAGTATCCACCCAAGCCAAACTTATCCGCTAAATTAGATAGGCGAGAGTAAGCCACATCGCCTAATTGTGTATTTTGTAAATTCTTTAAACCTTGTGAATTAAGGTTCTTCTTATAGTTGGCAGCAGTACTGCCTAATTTACTAAATAATGATATGTTACTCACCTCCTATCAATTCGGCGTTCCTGTATTACCGCCACCAGGAACGACGCCACCATGTGTATGAGATACTAAACTAATTCCGTTAACCACTACATCCCCTGAAGGAGCATTGATAGTTAAATTACCGGTGCAATTAATAACAAGGCCTCCACCGTCCGCATCATATGACACGGTCGAGCCGTCCGCAAATTTGATGCCGTGGATATTCTGCCCATTAAAAGAGGGCTTATCCTTGGCATTATACGTAGTGCCTAAGATATAGCCCTGGGACAAATTATTATCTTGTGGTAGGAATAAACATAATACCTGTTCGCCAACACCTGGCATCCAGTAATGTTTATTATCTTGTGATCCGTGTGAAAGTACTTCGAGTGGATACGATACTAAATCATCGCGGTCCGGAAATGTTACTCTTGCCGTCATGGTAGAGGGGTCAGTACTAGATACGATTCCGTCACGAATTAAATTTTTTAACGCCACACTAATATCCATCTAAGCACCTCCTTATATCTAGGCTTTGTGTATATCCGCCCCCTACCTTATGGGAGCATTTGCTAATGATATACTTGCCGTCGAATTTACCGAATCCTTTTAAATTGATTGTGGCTGATGCAGCCAGCACGATATGGCCAAGCATAGCTACAGAACCGGTGATTTCATTCTTGTTCTTTTCGCGTAGCTTTTTCTTGGCCAAACGTTCTGCTTCCGCCTGTGTTTCACAGCTCTGGTTAACTTGTAATATCTTGCCTTGCGTTTTGTGCGGGTCCTTAAACGTATACTCAATAGTACTCTTTTGCTTAGTACTCTTATGCTTTACGTGGCATCCCCAATACACATCCTTTAATGACGTCTTTAAAGAATAGCTACCCTGATAAGGAATGACTTCCCCAAGCTCCTTAATTTGTTCTTCTGTAAGGTCTGTAGGCATTGGCCCTTTAATTAGTGTTGCAACTACTTTTTCTGTTTCAAATTTTGTTTCATCAAAAATAACCACTTGCTTGTCTGAAACCTTTAATGCTAGCCCATTATCTTTACAGACTTTCATCAAGAATTCTAAATCAGATTGGTCCGACTGCTCGACCCTATCTAATTTGATTGTTTCGGGTGTATCATAAAACAATTCAAGCCTCGCACCTTTTGCGAGCTCCTCCGCAACAGATTTGAGCGTAGTCTTCTCCCATGACTTACTCTTCAATTCCCCTCTTAACTTGGATTCATCTGGAACACTAACAGCCCCTATGGTGACCTCGTGCGGTGGGTTTTTACAAGTAATTTCATCAATTTCAAACTGCCCGCATTTCATTTCTATTTCGTCCCCGAGTTCATTCCAGTTATGGAATACGATTGATGCGGTTAACTTCGCCCCTTTTTCAGGGAACCAATCGGACATCCAAAGCTCTTCTATATCATGTAAAGTGATTGATATATCGTCAGCTTCTCCGGACATTACATCGTTAAAGCTGAAATCCTTTAAATACGGAACCAGGTCTTGTGTGATGTCTTTTTGGTCATACTGCAGTTTGACGGTAACATAACGCAAATTACTAGGCATAGCTTACACGCCCTTTCCGGTTTTGGATTTCAGCAAGGCGTGCTTCTAGGTCATCCATCGCTCCGCCTACAGCACTTTTAATTTGTTGTACAGCACTTGCGTCGGCATTACCATTTATAGTGATGTTGATTGGTGCTGATACGGATACAGCAGAGTTACCTTCACCTGGTAACAGCCCCATCATAGCACCTGTTTGACGCCATAATGCTTCGGCCCTTGGTGTACCATTGATAGGAATCGCAGCTTCATCTGATTCTTCGGCAAACGTAGTAAGGAACGCGCCTTTCCCATAAATACCGCCTTTCGCGTTATGTTGTACGGATTGTCCATTAGCTGTTGCCGTGCCTTCTACTCTTGCTTGAATTGGTTTACTAAAAATGGATCTAACCCATTCCCATTTTTCACTAATCCAATCAAATAAACCTCCGAGTTTACTCATAACCCAGTCGTAGAATTGGCCAAGCGCTGCTTTAGGGTCTTCCCATAATAGAGTGAACCAGGCTTTCACTTGGTCCCAGTTGGCAATTAACCCCATCGCCGCATAAATCAGCCATCCTATAGGACCGGCCATGAACGCGATAATGGCAGCTGTAGGGGATTCCCACATCGATGTGCAGAAGTCGGACACAATTTCAAAATGAGTAACTAGCCACGCCAATGCTCCGACTAATGCAGCAACCGCTAATATTATCAGTCCGATCGGATTGGCATTCATCGCCGTATTTAACACCCCTTGTGCTGCTGCGGCCGCATAGGTCGCAACTGTGCCTGCTATCATCTCTGCTTTATGGGCGCCTGATGCAATCACATTACGCATAGTTGCCACACGTTCCGATTCCATCATAAGCCGATAAGCCGCATGTGCCGCCGTTACGCTGAAGTAAACCGCTTTCACCGCTTTATAGGCAATTACCATCCCGGCTATAGCTACGCTTGTTTTGATTATGGCTTCCGTAAGTTCCGGATGTTGCCCCGCAACCTCAGCGACGTAAGCAGCTTCATTTGCAAGAGATTCACCTAGTTTTGCTAGAGTAGGTAACATTGTGCTACCGATTGCGATTGCTACTGATTCAGTTGCAGATGAAAGTTTAATTAGTGCTCCGCGTGCATTATTTTGCATCGTATTAGCCATTTCCTCAGCAGCGCCGTCACTGTTTTCGAGTTCCTTCGTTAAATTATCTAACGCATCAGGTCCTTGATCAATAACAGATACCCAAGCTGATGCGGCATTGGTACCGAAGATAGTCGCAAGCGTAGCAAGCTTTTGTTCCTTACTCATATCCTTGGTCTTATCTGCTAAGTCGCGAACGATAGCGCTCATCTTGCGTGGCCCATTAGTATCATTCATAGCAATACCCAGGCTATCTAATGCGGCTCTTGCTTCTTCTTGTTGTGCCGTTGCTTCACTTAATGAAAGCCCCATTTCCTCAATCGCTTTAGTCGATTTTGAGGAAGTACCCGCTAAACGCAAGAACCCTGAACGTAAGGCTGTGCCCGCAGCGGATGCCTTGATACCGCTATTGGCCATAAGCCCAGTAAGTGCAGCCGTTTCTTCCAAGCTGGCGCCAAAGGCGTGCGCTACTGGTGCGGCGTACTTCATTGTTTCGCCCATCATCTCGACAGTTGTATTTGTCTTGGTGGTAGTCTTAGCGAATACGTCCGCCATATGCCCTGCGTGTTCAGCACTTAATCCAAACGCAGTAAGGTCATCGGATACGATGTCCGCAGTACGTGCCAAATCCGTATTACTAGCTGCTGCTAAGTTCAAAAGCCCTGGCATACCTGCCATGATTTGTTGAGAGTTCCAACCGGCCATGCCTAGATATGTCATTGCTTCGCCTGCTTGTGTGGCGGAGAACATAGTTTTTTGCCCGAGTTCGCGAGCGGTGGCCGTCAATTGTTGCATTGCCTTATCGTCAGATACGGTGATTGCCTTTACCTTTGACATCACTGCTTCAAAGTCTGCCGCTTTAGATAACATCCCGACGAGCGGAGCGGCCATTACAGCAGTAGTAGCCATAGTGCTACCTAAATCACTACGAGCACTTTTAGCATTAGCATCAGCGGCAATTTTATTTTGCATTGCTTTTCTGAGTTTTGCGTCTTTAGCTGCCGTTTGGTCTAAAGCCTTGCCAACTTTCTCTGTTGCATTGCGGTACGAGTCCATGGAAATAACGCCTTGCTTTAATGCAGAATCTAAAGCCCTTTGTTGCGCTTTCAACTCGGTCATTTTAGAGCCGTATTGCGTCAACGTGCCTTTGGCTTGCTGCATCGATGTTTTAAATCCTTGTGCTAACGCGCCATTTATAGCAAAAGCAATCTCAAATACTTTACCCGCCATAGTTCCTCCTTTCTTTTAAATTTGTGTACGCAAAAAGCGCTTGATGGATTAGTCCTCTTCCTCCCTCAAGCGCTTTTCATCTTCAAGAACAAATTCTAAATCGTCTATCCAATCTGCTATTTCAGCAATTGGAGTAGACATCCAAAAGTCTATGCCTCCGCACTCTCTAAGTCGGATGGCAATTCTTCGGCATTGTTGTCCGGGAGAAGTCCCAGTTTCTCTACCGAACCACGCAATAAAAAAACGCTTACCTCTGCGCACATTTCAGTGAATTCAGAGATTGGCATTGTCATTAATACCTTTGCGCTTTCCTTTAAGGCTATGGCGGCCACTTCTGCCTGAAACCGTTTAGAAAATGTAACGTCTGGGGTCATATCGCCTTCACGGCGGACACGAAGTTCCGCCTTTGTGAAGTCAAACCCAGTTAAATTATTTAAGCCTTCAATTAGCTTTTCGCGATCATATGTAGCCATTATTTACCCAATGCCTCCCTTACGGATGCTAAGTAATCAACACCATTGATTACACAAACATAGTTGAATTTATCAATTTCAGTACGAGTTTTACCACCGACAGTCATTTTGAAATATACGATTTCAAACTCTGTAGAGGTATCGGTTTTACTTGCCTGTTCAAATTTGCCAAGACCAATTTTCTTAGGCATCACTTTGGCATATACGCTAACTGCTTCCGGTACTAATTCACCTTTTGCAGAATCGTATAATTGTTGCGCACCACGAATTTCGATATCATGTACCTTTTGACTAGCAAGGTCGGTCACATCTTTGTCAATGGTATTCCATTTAATGGACATGTCCATTGCCTTAGTTTGACCGAGTACACCCAAATCAACTTCGCCGGCAATGCCCGCGCCCTTGATGGTATCGCTGATAAATTCGATATCAGGTAAGGTTACATCGGCGTAACCATATAATTCTCTGCCAGAGCTAAAAATGGCAAAGTCAATCAACTTATCTCTATGTTTAGCCATGAGTTACCTCCCTTTTAATTAAATAATGTGCTCATGTAAGACGAATCATATTCTTGGATGAAATCAACTTCACGAGCCGGTGTTGGCACACCTAAATATACATGGAATCGATAAATTCCGTTCAACAAATCTGTTATTGGGTTTTCAGATTCCAAAAATTCAACACGAGCCCCAAGAAGCGCGCCGGATGCTACGTGGCCATTTAGCCAAGCATTGGCACTGTTCACAACGTTATTAATCAAACGCTTGTTCCCTGGGTCGTCAATTTTAGACCAGAAAGAAGTAATGAGCGTATTGGATACCCAGTTAAACATACGACGTACTGGGATAAAGGAATCCTTAACATCTGTATTAGATGGATAAGCCGTTGTACGATTGCCCCAAGCTCTCCAGCCACCGATGAAATTAAGAGCAGTCACGACGCCTTGGCCGTTCAAGTAAGCTGCTTCATCTGGGCCTAAGTAGATTTCAGTACCGTCTTTCAACACAGCACTATCCGCTTGCAAGGACTCATTAGATGGAGACTTGTAAGGGATATCGTCATACTTAGCATCTGTCTTAGCCATAAGACCTGCGAGTTGTGTGGATAAATGGAATTGACGATTGGCTAATGCTACTTTTGGCCAACATAAGATTTGACGTTCATCGACGTAGTTCTTTTTATTTTTCCATTCGCTAACTGCAGTTGCTTTTTTAATTTCATCCGTAGGTGCATCGCACAAGGACATAGCTTGGAACATACCATTAATAGTAGTTTCTTTTGCTTTCATAACTGCTGCTACAAGCGTGTTATGAGACCAGCCTGGCGCCAATAAGTTACCAGGGATTAAGCCAAAGCGAGGGAATACTTCATTAATAAGTTCCAAACCTTTACGCTTGCCTTCAGTATCCACACCGCCGACGATATCATCTGCGGTTACCATAGATGGGTCTACGTAATCATAAGTTACCCAAACAGATGTTGCGCTATTAAGTGCCCCTGTAGATACAATCCCAATAAGCAATTTACCTTCATCGTTAAAGGTCGCAGTGTAATCGACATTGATAGTTGATGCCACTCCGCCATTGGTAGCCGATACCTTTAACGTATTGAGTAATACAGGGTCTTCAATTGTTACGACTTTATCCTGAATTTGTTTTTGCGTGGATGCCAAAGTCTTCTTATGTTTCTTCGGATCAAGAACATTGATAAAAACTACTGGCGCCATTCCAAATAAAGAGAATTGGGAATACATAGCTTCGCACAACGTGTATTTATCCCATTCTTTAGAGTAGCCCAATTGAGTAGTGGCAGATGCATAGTTGTAGCACAATACGGCTTTATTAGCTTCCGCTGGGTCCGTGGCCAAATGCACAGGGGCGGTGCCGACATAAACCGGTAAGGCTGCCGTAGCTTCTGTCATAGAAATAAGAGAAGTAGGTACCTCTCTTGTATAAATTCCGTGTCTATAGTTTCCCACTATCTACGACCTCTTTTTTAAATTCAAGGTAAGCGGTATTCATCGCTGTACCTTCTGTTGCTAATTCTTGTTGTGCTTCTGCAATCTTATTAATTGGCACAAACAATAAGCGTAGCATTGCTTTATCTTCACCTACAGTAGCAGGAATGCCGTCAATATAAACGGTACCTGTGGAAAGACCTAATTCAGCACTATTAGGACCTAAGTAGATTACTTGTTTAGCATCTTTAAATGTAACTGTTTTTTCCGCAGTCTCAATTGCTTCATTTACAATTTCAACTGGTGCATCAGCTTTTGCCATTAAATAATCATCTCCTCTCGTATTTGTTCGATATCATATTTAACTGTCATAAACCCCTCCCAATACGGATAGGCTTGATCCGGAGGGATGTCGGTATCAATTCCGTGTTTATCATCCATTACTAAACGGTACCGCTTAGCAATAACGGGATGGGCCAGTAGCGCTTGCCTTGTGGTTTCTAAGAAATTGGTAATCTCCATCCAGCCCTTTTCCACATCCTCGGAGTATACGCCGTGGATTAGAAATAGTTGGACAGTTGACCCCTGCAAGGTATCCTCAATCTTATTAATGCGAATAACAAGATGTGGATATTGGTCCTCCCTGGATGATTCTTTCATTTTTAAAAATCCCGGTACAACTAATAAAGGATTCCCCTTTACTTGTGCGTCATCGCTAAAGTAATTAGCGTGCACCTGTTTTAGGAACGCCCCCAAATCGGTTGCTAATTGCGTAGGTGTCATCGATTACCCTCCTATTAATGTGTCGAGCGCGAGTTCCATTTGCTTTTGCAATTCCTGCTCTGCTTTATTCCCAACAAAAGCGGATATCTTGGCATCACCCAATATGCTTGGTACCGAAGGGCCGTGAAATTGCCCTATCGGATACCTGTCTGCACCCTTACGATACATCGCCCCGATATGTCCACTCCTCATACGAGCAATAAAAGCATTAGGGATTGGCCCTCCGCCACCGTTCCGCATTACTTGCGCTTTGACTATGCGCCCTCTCCGTTTAGGCGGACTTTTTGGCGTAACTCTGAATTTAGTAAGAGCTATCGGTCTACCCTTTGAACGAATAAAGGCAGATAAAGTCATGCCTGCCTTATCCACCTTTATGGTTTTATTGATATTCGATTTAGTAACTAGGTACTCTTCGTTAACACGATCAACTGTAGCCTTTTTGATTTTAGGCAACGCTTTGTTGATAGCTTTTGCTGTGGTTTTCGGAGTACCAACGACTAGCGCGTCTATCTTAGCTAGCCCTTCCTTCAGCCCTTTTATGTCAATAGTTACACTCACGAGTTATTCCCCCTAAGGACAATATTTAGCATGCCCATATCATCTTCGCATGATTGGACCAACATAATGCGACCGTCAAAGCGAAAGATTTGATTGTACTCCGGCACCTCAGGTAAATCCCGCTTGGCCACGTGTACTATAATCGTGTCGTAAATCAGCCCATCAATATCCTGGCCCATGATTTCGACATGCTGCTTATCGGTAAGACCTTCCGCCACAGCATAGCACTGCGTACCATTTAGATTATGTACTTCGGCAAATTCATTGGAATTGATAAACACCTTTTCAATGTCATTTTGCGCAAAGTCCTTAAATCCCATGATTATTCACCTAAGATATTGATGAGTTCTTCACGAGTAGCGTTTTCCGGAACATCCAATTGTTCAGCAGAGGCCATTACGCGAAGTGCTTCATCAGATAAGAGTTCCAAGTTGACGTCCGCATCAGAAGCAAGGATATCGGAAATCATGTCCGCCTTTGTGGCTTTGCTTGCAAAATCAAGTCCAATAGATTTACCATAATCGGCGATATCCGCATTCGTCATAACGCCAAGAGCTACGGCTAAAGAGTCTTCTGCATTGTTTTTATCATCACCAACTACTACAACAGCTGCGCCTAAACGAATTAGGCGCTCTTCTTCATCTGCAGTTAAATCAGAGATAATATCACCAGGATTATACACATAATCGCCGGTATTAATCGCGTGCTTAGCTTGTACAGGCATTAGTCTTACCTCCTTTCAATTACAATACGTCCGCTACGAAGTAGGAATCTACATCAAATGGAACGTAAATAGGGCGAGATTGTAATTCCAAAAATACCGCATCAGGGTCACGATTAACCAATCGACGCAAAACATATTCGCCTTCATATGTTACAAAGTCCATACCTTCACCAGGGATGATTGTATTCGCACCATATAATTTAGTGAATTTAGCCATATCTGAAGCTACCAACAATTTACCGGTAGGTACCATTTCCTTTTCTTGGCCGTCTGTTGGATCTACATAGTAATTATCATAAGTAAACACATTACATTGAATTTGACCGCCCATGAAGCCAACATAAACAGCACCTTCTGCCATTTGTTCAAATTGCAAAAGACCCATTTCTGTACGACGGTTATCGAACAATGCTAAGATTTTTTTATCAGAAAGCATTACTTCTAGTGTTTCGGAATTCATGACCAACGTATTTGGATTAAAGCCAGATGCTTTCAAGCATTTCTTTTTCCATTTAATGATGTTGGCCACAATTTCTGCTGCGGATTGGCCCCAACGTGCAGTACCAGATAATGTTTCTTTATTCGTAAAGTTAAAGTCTACAACGTCATCAATGCCTTCACCTTTAATGTGTGCTTGGCCATTGAGTAATACATCGGCCGCCATAACTTCTTGGGAACGTACCAAATTGTCTTTTAATTCTTGCGTATCTTGCGCCAAGAGTTGGATTGCACGTTCTTCAGGAGTTACAGTGCCTGCAAATGGCTGTTCACCAGCTAAACGAACCTTGATATCATTTTCTGTGATAGGACGTTTTTCTTTCTTTTGTGCAGGTTTATATGTGGTTGTAGTCATACCTGTGCGTTGAGATAAAGGCGCAGTAGAGTTTGGCGCCACCCAAGGTGTGATAGTTCGGCGACCTTTTACAATATCAAAAGAAACTGTTTCTGTTAAAAACGTTTTTGTATCTTTGAAAAATAAGTCTTTTAAAAAGGATGGCACATCGGGAGTACGACGAACCACCGCAGCTAGTGTTTTTGGTGCATAAATATTATCCATGTGTCCTCCTTATTAACGGAAATAAATGTTGCGGGCTTCTGCTTTAGCTGTAAAGTCTTCCGCTTTTTTGCCAGAGGCAAATACTAAATTCGCTGTAGCAAATTCACCTGTTACAGCAATTTCGGCTACCACGTCGCCTTTTGTAGCATCAATATCAGCTAATGCTACGCCGTATACATCAGTATCTGCGCGTTTAGCTTTTTTAGAAGCAGCTTCTAATTCTAATACTGTGCCCGCCTTAATTACTGCGGCATCTTGACCGATTGTTACTTTCTTAGTAACGACTGGCATTTGTGTGCCAGCAATTAGAGGTTTATACTCTAACTTTTGTTCTTCCACGTATGGCATATTGTCTGCCCTCCTTATTTCTTATTACGTGCTTTCATTACACGATCAACAATTTGCATTGTTTTTTCGGAATCATCGATATCCTCGTCAAGCACTTGACCAGGGACCGTGTCAACTTGATTAGATGCATTGTTAGCATCTTGCATTAATTGCTGTAATTGATTAGTTGGTTGTTCAGGTTGTGGCATATTGAGTAATTCAACAGCTACATCTTGAACAGTAGCGTATGTTTCATATTTTGCACGATTGATTACCTCTGCGCGTGCTTCGTTATTAATTCCATCAAGGGCTTGTAAACGTGCACGTTCAGCAGCAACGCCCGCATTAAATACTTCACCATATACGTCCGCATAATCTGTACGTAACAATTCAGCAGTTACTTCCATTGGTTCCTCTCCTTTCTCTTCATATTTATCAACAGGCAACCCTTTGAGCACATCCATACTCATCGGTAAGCCATTGACAATTAAGTCAGTGCCTTTACGGCAGGCAACCATTTGCAAAGATTCATCTACACTTGTGCAGAACCCTTTTTCCAATGCTTCCCTTGCTGTTAACCAAGTTTCGTCATCCATCATGGTTGCGATTTCTTCACGAGTTAACCCGGTGCGGGCTTCGTAAATATCGATAAGATTTTCTTTGGTTTTGCGTAACGATTCCGCAGCTTTTTCAAAATCATCCGCTTCACCAAATGCATACGAGCTAGGGTTATGAATCATCATTTCACTACCCAGAGCCATATGAATTTCATCACCTGCCATTGAAATAATAGAAGCAATGGATGCCGCTAGGCCTTCGATGATAACAGATTTTTTATTTTTCAAGGCGCGCAATCGGTTGTAGATTGTAACGCCTGCAGATACTTCACCGCCTACAGAGTTAACATGTAATACGATGTTTTGAGACGGATCCAAGCCTTGGAGTTGTGATAATACGTTAGAAACGCCTGTATCCTCGTCCCAATAACTGGCCCCGTTCGTGACTACGCCGTAAATATCGACGTCAATCGTCTCCGCTTCCTGAATCAGATTTAGCGGAGTTCGAATTTTGAACTGAAATTTGTTGTCCTTGTTCATTCAACAAGCCTCCTTCATCCATAGATTGGTGTTCTCGAATACGTTGTGGTAAGATTTCATTTTCATAATCCATGCCTGTAAGCTCTGCCGCCTCCTTAGCACGAGTACTAAATGCATTCTTAACACGAATTTCTGCTGCAGTAGCTTCCTTCTGTGGGTCTAATTGGCCTTGTGATGGCCCGTACCACTCAGCACCCAGCCACGCCTCTCGGATGATTGGATCATCAAAGAAACCTGGCGCATCAATGCGACCTAATAGAATGGCCATCGTAAGCCATTCTTCGTAAATAGGATTGCAAAATTGAGTAATAAATTCGGCGCGTTGCGTTTCAACAGACTTCCAATATTCGAGTAACGCCGCTCTTGATGCGGAGTAACTTTGGCCAAAGTGCTTAACTAATATTTCATATGGAATTTCTAGTGCTGCACCTACGTGGCTAATAAGTGAGGACGTAAAATCTGCAAAGCTCGTTGGTATTGGCGTTTTTTCGGCTACATTCACTTTTTCACCTGGCGCCAATACATTTACCGTACCGTTACCTAATTCGATTGTTTCATCGCTTTCGGCATCCACTTGATCATCTTCATCAATGGCTGTCCCCAGCGACATATCGTCCGGGGCTTCCGATTCGATGAAGATTGCCATCAAAGCGTTAACTAATACTTTCATAACTTCCGCATCATTGTACCGACTAAGAACTTTCAAGTCCTCAATTACCGGGGACAATATCGGAATACCACGCAACTGGCCACTTCGCTCAATCGTCATAACCTGAATGATATTCCGCCGTCCAGTTTGTGCTCCGTACTTTGGAATATATGTGTAGTCGTGGTCATCGTTAAAAGCGTTGTATAGCTTATTTAGCACATAGAAACCAACGGCCGCGCCGTATTTATTAAACTTAACACCGTGAATTACGTCATTATTCTCGTCTTCTTCTCGTCCCATATATTTAGGCGGAGAAGCCACAAGAATTGATTCGACAATCTGCAATCGTAAAGGATACGGATTCTTATCTGTTCGATTAAACAACAGCGGTAAATTTACAAATGCATCGCCATACAACAGTTTTTCATAATACGCTAGAGCCTGAACTCCGTAGAAATCAGTCTGTTCGCGTGCGTCGCAGTGCTTGGCCCACATTGCAAATTCACGTTCGGTCTTACGTTCCCAAGCGTTCTTTTCTTCGAACGTTAACCCCAACTCCTCGTAGCGGATATTAGCCTTAAATCGTAGGCCCGGACCAATAACATTGGTTTTATTCGTCTTTAACGCACCCGCTGCAATCGGTGTACCTTGTTGTAGGTCTACAGATCTTGCCCGTAGCATCCTAAAGTTAGCATCGATATCATGCCTTGCATCTTGAGAGTTAACCAGGTACCCCTTTGCGCTAGACTTAAAACTGTTAGCGCCATGATTAGAATAGCCTGAGTTTGTTTTACTCCCAGAATACTGCGTTGCTTTGTGCCTGCCCGCTGCGGTTTTCATAAACTGCTTTTTGCGTTTACTCATATATCACGCGGAATGACACGATATGTACGACGTCGAGGTCTATTCTCGAGCCTTGCTACTTCATTGCGCCAAAAATTGATGCGGTCTTTTACCTCTTGCACATTCGCACGGGTTAACCGACGATTACCAATGGTGTATTCTTTGCCGGTTGCCAACGCTAAATCCGCTTCTAGCCACGCCTGTAAGTGCTCTTTTGCCTCATATATTGTCCATTCTGCCATCCTTTCACCTCCTTTCACGCATTAAAAAAGCGCCCATATTGAGCGCTTAGACTTGTGCCATGCATAGATTGGAATACCATACTTATTAAAGCCTGTGTTTCCACATCCGTGTGGCACAATATCTCCATATGTTTGATGTCATGTGCTGATATATTTAGGCCTTGCCTATATTTATATAAAAATTCCGGCATTGCCTTTTCTATCATCAAATATAAATAATAAGGGATTACGTTTCTCGGTCGAATTACTACATATTTAGCATCAACTTCTTGTGATGTGTCTAAATAGAGCAATTCACCTTTGCTAGCAGATACTTGCAAGCAAATGCAGCCCTCCTGATATATTTGATTCTTCTTAGGCCGTCCCAGTATATCAGCAACTTCCGTAATTTTAATTCTTTTGTAATTTCTTAACATCACACAAACATCTTTTGAAGTAAATACTTTTTAACATCTTCTATTTTTTTATCACAGCTTCTTGCTCCTCAACTGTACACGCGCTATCAGAAGATACCAAAAATTCTGTAAATTCTTTTACAAATTCGTCATGCTCTTTCTGCGCATCAGGATCTGTACAGACTAATTGCTTTAGCATCTCCGCAATTTCTAAGCCCAACGTCCGACTTTCTCGATTAATTTCGTTAAGTTCTTTAGCAAGCTGTACCGCATCTGGTATTTCTTCCGGCTCAAAGCTGTCAATGTAGCGTGGAATATTCAGATTATAGTCATTGTCTAAAATAGTAGACATGCTAATGTTACTAGAATATCGCTCTATATCTGCCCTGTCCTTGTACGATTTAATTACTTTTTCCACCTGTTCGGCAGTCATTACATTTTTATTTTTGTGCTTAACGAAGTCTTTTTGTGCATCAATAAATAAAATATCGGTGTTGGCTCGATTTTTCTTAAATACCAATATACACACAGGTATCCCTGTATTCGTAAACAGATTAGAAGGCAGTCCAATGACAGCATCAAGTAAGTTATCCTCAATAAGCTTACGCCGTATATCGCCTTCTGCTTGTCCTCTGAATAATACGCCATGTGGCAATATAAAGGCAGCTGTGCCAGAAGCATTTAACGAATAAAGCCCGTCAAGTATAAAGGCAAAATCCGCTTTACTCTTTGGAGCTAACTTATAGCCTTCAAAACGTTCATCCATTTGCGGAATCCAAGATTGACTATAAGGTGGATTGCTAATCACGGTGCCATATTTTTTGCTTCCTAGCATATCTACTTTAGCCACTTGGCCAAAGCCAGATGCTGCGGATTCCACTTTATAGTATGCAAGCTCTTCACCTGTAAGAACGTTCTTCTCTACTACTTCAGCATCTATATTGGCTATTAGTAGATTGAGTAGCATAAAGGCTATCGCATTTTTTGAATACTCTTCAAGCCTTAATGTCACGGTATTATCCATCTTAAATTTAGCCAAAGACAATCCGCCTATTCCTGCGCACACGTCGCGAACATCACCGCCGGGGGTAATACCGCCGATTATATCTAGCACGCATTGTGGCGTGTAATCTTGCATATAGTTTTTTCTATCTGCACTATGTTCTTCGAATTCAGCAAGTAAGGCCTCATATGAATAGTAAGGCTGTATCGACTTTAAAAGCTCCGAACATGCGTTTGAATCAAGCAACACCATTGTTAGAGCTGTAGGTATTTCGTGTACTTCACGAATATTTAATTCTTCCATAATCCTTTGTAGGATTGTCATAATCGTATTCCTCCGCCTCTAACACGTCGTCTCGTCCGTTTCTTTGGTGTATCGCCAGCCTTGACTACTCGCGCCGTATTCTGATACGGCGTATACTCTTCCTTACTATTCCGAGCCTCTAATGCGTCGAAATTCGGATTCATAATAGCAATAGCAGCTTGATTGTAGTTTCTAATATCGAAGGGTTCATTTCTTTTACGCCCTGGGCGCAGTACCCATTGCTCTTTGAAGTGGCCATTAACTAATTTAGACACTTTCATTTCTGCCAACAGACCTTCAAAGTATTTCTTCCCATACCCTTTTTCATGATCTTTTGGGAAGTGGCAATACCTCGGCTGTCCTTTTTCTTGGTTTAAGTCACTATAAATTTGTTCCTTGCCCGTATCTACGCCGAGCTTAAATAATTTAGTTTTGTACTTTTTCAACTTTGTAGGTAAGCCGTCAATCAGGTCTTTACCTGCACCGCCTACACCTTTAATAGGGTACACGCGCTTATGCCATCTGGTTGAGCAGTACTTATATACCGATTGGGTCTTACTACCACCGGAGTCAATACACGTAACGGATACGCCTCGTTTTCTACCATCAGCATAAGACCATGTACGATTTAAAATAATATCGTCTAATTCTTTCCATACTGCGTCGTAAGCAGGGTCTCCATATAATCTGAAGTATTGTATACCCCAGCTCTCATAATCTTTCCCCCAGCCTACAATTTCACACTCTAAGCGGTCATCCTGAGTATCGACACCACATGTTAAGAGTAGAACACCGTCCGGCAACTCCGCGCCGTAGTCTTCTCTACGTTCGTAGAGCACTTCAGCCTGCAGTGTTTCGGTATCCTCTTCATAAGGAACTCCCATTTCTGTATTAAAGAATGTCATGATGCCGACAGTTCCGAGTTTAAGTGCTTCCTCATATTTACCTTGGAGTTTTCTCCAAGATGCCCAAGGCGAGCCAAACGCGTTCATGTGAAAGCTTCGGCAATTGTACTTCTTTAAATTCTCCGGTGCTTCCGCAATCCATTTACCCTCTCGATACAGTTTCTTCCATTCGAACTCTTCGGATAGTGTTCCGCAGTGATCACAGGCCAAGTAGTACTTGCCTGTATCCTCGTCTGCGTGGAACTTATCCCAGGAAGGATACACGTATTCGCCACACGCAGGGCACTTAATGTGCCATACCTCTTGCGTACCACCTAGATACAACTTTTCTATACGGCTGGTGCCTTTGGCCAACGGGGTAGATGCGTACACATGCTTTCGATTGTAGAACGTATTAGTACGCTTTTCTGCTAGGCTCAAAGGGTCACCTTCCGTGCCTGCTGATGCTGGATAACGGTCAATTTCGTCCGCTAGTAATACACGAATTGGCCTAGATGCCAAATCTGCTGGAGCGTTCGCCCCTACTAATGTTAGGTAACCGCCAGGAAAGGTCTTATTCAATACCGTATTGCTACTGTCCCGAGATTTTACATCGGCCATTTTATCGTTCAGTACTTTTGTGTCACGAATAAAGGGAGCAATACGAGTTTTAGAAAACTCTTTAGCTATATCTTTTGTAGGCAGCATGAACATAATTGGTGATGGAAAGTAGTCAATAAAATAACCCAACACATTTTTAATGAGCTGGGTTTTACCAATTTGCGAGCCTGTCATATATACTACTTTTTCAACATCAGGGTCACTCACCGCATCAAGCATTTCCTTTTGATAAGTTGCCCTATCGGTGGAATACTTCCCTGGTTCGGCACTATCCTCTGTAGATAGCACCACGTTAGCGTTGGCCCATTCCGACGCGGTAAACTTTGGCGGTGGCTTTAGGACACTGGCCAGCCCCTTGAATAGGTTGCATGTGTGCTTCAATCACCTTCACCTGCCTCGTCGTCATCCACGATGATATCATCGGATTCATCGTGGAACATGTTCGGGTCATATTCAGACAATTCAGTTAGGCACTCATTTACCTCATCGAGAAGTGTATCTTGAAGGACCAATAAATTCGTCTCCCCTAACACTTTAGGCGCTGCTTTTAAGGGTAACGCCTGGAGCTTACTTTTAAAGTTATTCAACATTCGATTCATTACGGCTTTAACTGTGTTCGAGCGGTGCAATTCCCCATTCATGATCTTCAGTTTGTTTTCTTCAATCATCCGTTTTGTTCTAGTTAACAAAGTTCGTTCTGCATCATACCCGCCTTCACGTGCTTTCTTTTCGAGTTTACTTTCTCCGGTTTTATACGCAATAAATGCTTGTACTGTTTTCGCAATATTGTACTGTCCGCGTTTTTCCTTTTCGAATATGCCGTCCTCGGTCAACTGCTGAACCCGCCGAGAGCTGATGCCGAGTACTTTTGCCACAATTTTAGATGATACTAATTCGTCAACGATTGTTACGTTCGTCACAGTCTCGCCTCCTTCCAAAAGTTGACCGATTTTGAAGCCGAACAGTAGTTCGGAAAAATAACTAACTAGCTATTCCGCGGGGTTCGGATGACCCACGGAAAATATTTTTTGTTTGGAGTACCTTTAAGGCCCCCTATTGGGGCTGAGGCCCTAGCCCCCATACATGCCCCCTCGCCAGTGCTGTTTGCGTGAATGTTTCATCATATCTTTGGCAAAGGCTTTGGCTTTGCAATTACCTTTACTGCCAAGGACAATAGCATTAGCAGTACACTTATTACGTTTGTTATGTAAACAATCTTTAATATGGCAAGTAATATCTGTCATACTATTCTCTCCTTTCTATTGGCAGTCAGATTCTATTTTATTTGTAGGCTTAATCAATATCATCATAGGAGTAGTGATTTGATATAGTTAAGTATTCAAGGAAATCTCTTACATTGTGTATTGGTTGTAGTTAAACAAGGCTATTCTATTTTGTACGAAAACATCTCAGAAGTGTCGCGAATTTATTTTGATATAGTTTGTTATTTGAAAGGATTACATTTGCATTACGAACAGGTACCCCCTATGATGATATTGATTAAACCTGCATAATACAAAAGGACGCCAAGTACATCTGGCGTCCTTTTCTTATTCACTTCCTGTGAAGTTTCCCAACTTTCACACCTACAGTATACCACATGTCGATGTATCGTTTTGTATCGTTTTGTATTGTCCACGCTATTTCAATCTAGCACGTATACGTCCTACCTCAACCAGAGCCCTATCGTGTAGCTCGCCGCGTACCCTTGCCTCGCTATAGAATAAGATACCTGCTAGCTCTTTCCAACTCTTCCCCTGTACGTATCGCTCAGTCAGTAGGACTGCCAACTCATTCGGCCGTACTTGGCTAATCACCCAACGGACTTCTGCTTTAATGGCTTTTAACCTTTCTATTTCCTTTCGTTGCAGTTCGACACATTGCTCAATACCAGCTACTATACCTGATAAATCGCCACAATGCCCGCCAGATATCCTATCCTTGCTGTAATCAGTTGCAGACAATGTGTCCGCCTTACGTTCTATTTGGGACTCAATATCACGCTTAATTGAATCTATGCGGTCATCAATTCGTAATATTTGTTGCATGTACTCTTTATCGGTCACTCTTTCGCCCCCTTGCAATATTTCCATATCTCGTACAGTTTGTATTGGTCCTCGTGCTTACGGCTCACTGTCCATGGGCTTTTACCTTCAGCATACACAAGCGCCTTACCGGTACCGCCCCATACATCATCAATACGATAGAAGTGTCTATGATACCAATGTTTGTTATCATTCGATACTAACACGCAGTCACCTTGTTTAAAGTGTTCCATTTCCCATCACCTCGTTGATGTATCTATCTAAATACCACCGTGCTTTTTTTAAGTCTTCGAGTTTATCGCCCTTATACCCTGCTCGTGCGATGTACTTAATAACATTGCCAAGATGGTATGGAAGCTGTTGATCTTCGATAAAGTCAATCACCTCAATCTTGCCTCGCGTATAATGCGAGGGGTGGTTCACGGCATCGTGCTCAATATTTCCATACATCTTATCCATATGCTCAGCAGTTGGTACTTGAACAGCTTCTTTGCTACTGTCTTCGATGTGCCTTTCTTCTGTCTTGTTACTGTCTTCCTTCTGTCTTCCTTCTGTCTTGTTACTGTCTACTGTAGTCATTTTTCCTTCCTCCTCAACTTCCTTCTTGGATTTATGACTGAATTTAATCGCACAATCAGGGCAATATTTACGTGGCCGCCCCTGTGGCTTTCTAAAATATTCAAACGGCTCTCCGCAGCCTTCGCATTCTCTAACTTCTAATTTAGTGCCTGCTGGCGGAGGCGTCATAACTTCCATGCACTCCGGACAATAATCTTCCGAAGTTTTAACCGTAAACTTCGTACCGCACTTTCTACATTTTTTTTGCATAACGTTTTACTCCTTATACAACTCTTTACGATATTTGATCGCTTCAAGTAGGGCATCTTGCCCTGCTTCCTTACGCTCTAATGCTTTCATCACTTGCTCGTCCATCGTTCCTTTTGTTACTAGATGGTGGATAATGACCGGTTGCGTTTGGCCTTGCCGGTGTAGCCTTGCATTAGCTTGTTGATATTGCTCCAAGCTCCACGTTAATCCATACCAGACAATGATGTTGCCGCCAGCTTGAAGGTTTAGTCCGTACCCTGCTGATGCGGGGTGTGCCAATAACATTTGAATGTTCCCTTTGTTCCACTCGGCCACATCGTCATCGGTCTTTAATTCGACAGCTTTTGGAAAGGCCTCTTTAATCGCTTGCAGGTCATGTTTGAAATTGTAGAATACTAACATCGGTTTACCCTCATTTGTTTCTACCAATTCTTTTAACCGCTCAACCTTCTCATTGTGGACGATAATTGTTTCACCATCATCTGTATAGATAGCCCCATTGGCCAGTTGTAATAATTTACCGGCCAAGGATGCAGCATTGAGTGCGCTTACGTCGTCATCATCAACTAAGCTTAGAACGTGATCACGTTCCATTTCTTTGTATAGCGCCCATTCTTTGGGATTCATTTCCACTGTGATGACATTTTCGATACGTTCTGGCAGTGTTAGATAATCTTTAGCTTTTAAGCTCATACAGATATCTTGCATCTTACCAAATATGGCTTTATCGCCGCCGGGCAGTAATCTGTAGCTATACACGATATGCCCGTTTGTTTTATCTGGCGTAAAATACCGAGTACGATATTCAGTCAAGGTCCTACCTAATCGTTCGCCACCGTCTAACAGATATATCTGTGACCATACATCCATTAATGTATTCGGTGCCGGTGTGCCTGTTAGAATCACTACTCGTTTGAAGAAAGGCCTCATCTTACGCATAGCCTTAAACCGTTTGGCCTGCGGATTCTTAAACGATGAACTTTCATCGATAACAAGCATGTCAAAAGGGAACGGCTTCTTATGATAGTACTCATACAGCCATTGCACATTCTCACGATTCATTACATAAATATCAGAATCACTTTGAAGGGCTTTGATGCGGTCCTTTTCAGGACCTAGCACAGATGCTATCTTCAAATGGCTTGTTTCATTCCATTTGTTAGCCTCTTGCATCCAGGTCGATTCGGCTACTTTCTTAGGGGCAATAAGCAGCACTTTATTAATATCGAATTGATCATACATTAACTGCTCGATAGCGATTAATGTAGAAACGGTCTTGCCCAATCCCATATCAAGTAACAGTCCGTAGTGTGTATGGTCAATGATTCTTTGAATTGCTATCTTTTGATATTCGTGTGGATGAAAGTCCATAAATCGCCCTTCTTATATCATCAACAAACAATGTAGCCCCTACTTTGCCGGTAACTACGGAAACGCTGGCGCCCAGCTTTCGCATTCGTTCTATCTGCACGCGTTGGTTGGGTCTTAATCGCCCTTTCTCGTCCTTTAGTTCAGCGAACACGACTAGGCCACCCGGTAAGATTATAATTCTGTCCGGCACGCCATCATTTCCTGGCGATACGAATTTCATATATATGCACCCCAGATTTTTGAGTTGATTTCCCAACCAACGCTCAATGTCTTTTTCCATATTCTCGCCCCATTCTTGATAAATAATCGGCAACACGTGCAAACCTATATGAATACTGGCTTCATCGGGGTTGTGTTGCCGATGTTGGCGTTTTTTTTCGTAAACATATATATACGCGTATTCGCGTTTTTTACGTGTATACATATACGCCCATTTATTCATATATTTATTATTTATTATTAATTGTAAATAATTGGCAACATTGGCAACAAATCGTATTTAGAATAACAATTATCCGCACTTTTCGTGTTGCCGATTTTGTTGCCACACATGTTGCCGTTGCCGATTATTTTTACTATATCAAAATATATCGATGTATAGGCCTGTATAAAAACTATTTCGATGTATTTCGATATTTTAAAATTAGCTAATCGGCAACAAAAATCGGCAACATCATTTTTTACCCTTTTTCTTTGCCATTTCGGTAAGTTTCGTGTCTTCTCTTATAAACGCTCTTTGCACGCCATACATCTTTCCAAATCGCATTTTACCAACGCTCTTTGAATAAGGGCTCCACCCTTTTATGGATTGCAAGATATCAATGATTTCTCTCGCCTTTGCGTTCTGCAGGTTCTTCCTGTCCCCCTCCATCACTTCACACCATATCTCAAGGGCACATACCCGCTCCCGCTGCACTGAACCACAATGATCGTCATCGCCATAATTCCTGATATAATCGCGTCTATCAAAGATATCTAGCGACTCCCAATTTTCAGGGAGTAACATCTCAAGATATTCTTCAATAAGGCCTACGAGTTCACCACCTTCTGTGTGTGATAATTGGATTCTTAGGGCTTCTTCCTCAAGGTCTCCCTCGAGTACTAACGATTCGCCATTAGCCCAGTAGTAGTAAGCTTCCGCCCATAATTGGTCAATATCATCTTGCGTTATGTCCCAAGCGTTTTTCGTCTTACGATCTTTGTCGCCTGTGACTGGCCAGAATCGGCGGTTACCTGTACGGTCTTTAAGGAACATGAGATTATTAGTGGAACCAGCGAATACACACTGGCGAGGGTACTCTTCGGTGCGCCTGCCATAGGGTGACCTGAACCGGTCGGATGTACGACTAATAAAGGCCTTTACAATTTCATTATCGTTCTTGTAGGTAGGTGCCAGTTCCGCGAGCTCATTAATCCAAGAGCCTTGAATTTGTTCTAGGGCATCTTTGGTTTTGATGTCCACTAAAGAGTTGTTAAACCATTTACGGCCCAATCGCTCTAAGATTAAGGATTTACCAAGACCTTGCGAGCCGTATAATACAATTGCAGTATCGAACTTAACGCCCGGGCTCATAACGCGTGCTACAGCGCCGCACATCCATTTACGAGTAACGGCTCTAATATACTCGGTATCTTCAGCACCGATGTAATCGATGAATAGTGTATCGACTCTTGGCGTACTGTCCCATGTTAAACCGGTTAAATACTCACGCACAGGATGGAATTTATTATCTTGCGTGACTTCCTGCAGAGCATCGTCGATGATGCCTTTACCTTTGATCAGGTACTTTGTAGCAAAATAGTTACGCAGGCATGCATCGTCCGTATCGGTCCAGTAAGGGGTTTCATCTTTACCTCTCCACGGTAAGTCGTCGGTTACAACTAACCGGTGTGCAAACTCGTCAAGGCGAATACGACCTCTTAATGCAGGGTCGTATTTAAGAACCACTAAGCAGTTGAATACATCTGATTCAGGTGTACCACGGCGGTCACGTTTAAGTTTTTCGAGAAAGTCTTCATCCTCGTCCGTGATATCTTCAAACTCCATATCAGCCATACGCTCCTTATCGAGCAGTACAGGCGCGGCGCCGTCTTCATTAACAAAATCAAGCATTGCCTTATAGCTCGGTAGGTCTGTTACTTTGGTGCGCGGATCAGCGTCAGCATCTTCGGCACCAAATAAGTGGATGCGAACAAGGTCAAAGGCATTGACGAGCTTACCGCTGATAGGGTCAGTTGCATGGTTCGAATAGGCAAACGTATCATTATCGTAAATGACAAGGCCTGCTACTGAACTGCCTTCTGTATACGTGTACCGGTCTTCGTGCTGCGTTGGTGCATAGACATTTGGTAGAAACTTATGTATCGCTTCTGTGATACTATAGCTCCTACAAAAGGCGCCCAGTAATCCTTTTTTCTCTAATGGGTTACCTTGCTTTTTAGCCGCATCAAGTCTGATTTGAGATTCTTTACTTGATGTTGGCCAAAGGCTCATATCCCGCCAGTCTCTGTAGGTACTTAAATACGTATCGACTGAAATAAGATTCCCCTCATTATGTTGGTATACATACGCAACATCTTTAGGGCAACTCGGCCAATACATAAGGCGCTCCGCTTGATGCGTTGAGGAATCGAAAGATTCCATACCAATATCATCAGCAATGCGCCTTGATACAGCCTGGTACTCATCAGGAGTCATCACTCTATCAGTAGGGATGATGATGCGGTATCGAGGATTATCAGGGGTATGGCTGTGCGTACTGTATAGCACGTATTCCATATCGCCTAGTTCCAAATCAAGGTTTGAAATAAAATCCTCGCTAGGTGAATCCGCATCAAGGGTAATCAAATATCTTTCTTTGACTTCCCCTCTAACTCGTCTACCATTATTGGGAATATAGCCACCTACGAAACCGCCCACATCTTTCCTCCGGCCCTTTTCGTCCTTAGGCATTTTAACGTATTCAGCTGCCGTTTCGTTAGTGACTGTTGGCGTAGATAATTTGTTGGCCAACGCACTCCAAGTCATTTTTTGAGACTTCCAGCTACGGGCGGAGCGATTTCTGCCCGTAGCTATGATGATATTTGTATCCATATTACATCGCTCCTCCCTTCGCAAATTGGATGTCTCTTATAAATTGGGGTACTTGTAATTTATGCTTTTTAACCCATTGGCATACAGCATAATTGACGTCGTGGTTATCGCTAACACATCTGTTATTTTTTAACTTAGCCTGGTGTATTTCGACGAAGTTATCCGTATCCTTGTTGGGATTAACTTCAATACATGCTACAGGCTTATCGCTTTTATAAACGCCTACGATAGCACACGTTCCGGCTTTTACCTTATCGACATAAGTACCAACGCAATTATTCAATTGCACACCTAATCGGATGATGCCGTGCGTTGACTTGATCACGTTGAAAGTTAGCCCTTCAACTGAATCTGCTAATTTTTTATGGCGTAGGCTCTGTTGCACTGGCAAGTTTTCGGCGTCTTCAAACTTAGATAGACACACAATCTCGTCATGCAGGTCTTTAATCTGAATTCGTCTAGCCCAAACTTCCTTCTTCTTGCTTCTTGATAATCTAAGATACATATCAGATGTATCTTTAATTTCAGAATATGAATCAGCATTTTTAATGAACAGTAGAGTACGCCGCTCACCGTATTGGTGCCTCATGATGGATAGGAATTTTGTAAACATAAGCAAAGCTTGTTCGCTATTCCATATTGGCCACGATTGAATATATCCTGTGCCTCCACCTTCCTCCGCTACGAGGTCGATAAAGGCCTTTTGATAATCCATACTTTTGAAGATCTTGCTGGCCGTCTTAATGACTTTCACATAAAAGAAAGGACGTATTGACAGTAATCTTCGAACCCAGCGCTTATCCGGCAATTCATAAAGCTGTATTAGAGCTTTAATAAATGGTGTACCGGTGCTTGTTAACTCAGTAATACTTGAAGTGCCCACCTTGTCAGATCCGAAAGGTCTAAAATAGGTGTCATAATCTTTAACTAATACATCGTTTAACGCAGGTGCATCTGGTGCCCGCATTTTCCAAATTAGGTTATGGAGTAAATTATCAAGAGCCCCATATTTGGCCGATAATAAAACACCCTGCCTAATAGCTTTAACTTTGTAGCCTGCTTTCTTAGATAGCTTAGTAAAGTAGGCGTCCTTTAGCACTTTGGCAAAAGTCTTTAGCTCGTTTTTATGCTCTGCTAATCTACAATTTGGAGTCGCCACAAGCCATCGTAAGGGTAATGACTTTGAATAAAAGCACGATATATTAGGCTCGATTTCAGATACTATATCGGCACGAGTGCGTTTCTTTTGAACCAGGAATACTTTTCCTTGTTTAAAATCAAAACGCAATATGTCGATAAGATGCGGTTTGTATCCGGGGTAAATCGACTGCATATCATTATCGACATACACTGTGTGGTAGTCGAATTTAACGTCTAATATTGATCCCCTATCGATGATTGAAAGTTCGATATCAAGTGGGATATTGTCATTACTCGAAACCTCAGCAACACAATCATCATTTGTGTGAATGAGTTCACCACATTGCGGGCAATAAAACTCATTTGACATATAGGGGTCTACGATTTTGCCCATACCGGATGACACGGAAGGCCACAAGCAGGCAAATGATTGCCCGCAATCTACGTGGTAATGTACAGCAGGTGACCAAGAGTTCACTTGCTTGCGCCGTACTAGGTCATACAGCTTTTTGACTGACAAACTAAATAATACCTTCATAAGGCGCTAACCTCTTTCTTATAACAAATCGTCTAAATCGTCTTCTTCAACTACTGGAGTATCCTCAATCGGTAACGTTTCTTCAACAGGTGCTTTCTTCTTAGAAGTACGTTTGCGTTTTGGTTTTTCTTGTTCTTCTACTTTAGGAGCATCATCTACTGTTGGCGTTTCTTCAGTCTTTGCGGGTTCTGCTTTTTTACCGTTGAGTACTTTAAGACCCAAATCACAAGCAGCAATACAGCCTTCGCAGTACGCCATAGCGGAGTCTTTGCGTTCGCTAGCAGGTGCGTTTTTTACTAATTCGTATAAGCTATCAATGGCTTCGCGTTGTTGTTTAATTTGTTCTTTATTAATCATAATGACTTCCTCCTAGTCTTTCATATAATACGGGTTTTCAAACCCCGCTGCGTTTAATATGAGGCCCTCATTCCAGGTCTCAGGTTTACACATAATATCTATTACTTCATCTAAACTGCCTTCACCTATAGGTGCTTCGATAACCACTTCATCGTGGATATGGGCTACAATCTTGTATCCTGCTTTTGCCAGTCTTAACATTGATGCGGCCAAGCAATCTCTCGCAACGGCTTGTACAATGTTTTCGACGAGCTTTCCGCCGTAGGTTTCAACTCTGCCCCATGTATTCTTAACCTGATCCATGCCGTCATACTCAATCGATTCACTACCGAACCGATTAAGCCCTATTCTAGGCCTTGCGTAAGCAAGCCTACGTCCAGAGGGTAACTCGATAAACATAAACCCTTTTGATTTAAAGAATTTAATGTTACCTTGTCTAATCCGTACAGGTTCGCCAGTCTTTACGACTTTCTTGGCTGCAGTATCCGCATCCTTCCAAAATCTCGTAATGCGTGGACTTGCTCGTCGCCAAGCTTCGATGATACCGGGAAGTTCTGATTCTGGAATTTCCCCTTTTGAGTCCATCGACTTCATGGCCCCTACACCGCCACCATAGCCCAGTGCCAATTCTGCAACCTTACCCTTTTGCCGTAGATGCCCATTCACGCCGTGCTTCTCAACAGGAACGTGGAACATGCTTGATGCGGATGCACAGTAGATGTCGCCACCTTGCGCAAATACATCCTGTCTCCACTGCTCGTGAGCGAGCCAAGCAATTACACGTGCTTCAATAGCACTGAAATCAGCTACTATAAAGCGGTGGCCTTCCTCTGCTACGAGGGCCGTACGAATGAGCTGCTTGATCACATCACCAGGGTTTCCATAAAGTAGGTCTAGCAATTCTACATCTCTACTTTTAAGAACGTCCCGAGCTGTATCTAAATCTTCTAGGTAGTTACGCGGGAGGTTCTGTAGTTGTACTACACGCCCCGCCCATCGCCCGCTTCTCATGGCTCCGTAGAACTGAAGCATACCGTGGATACGGCCATCGGAGCATACGGCATTTTTCATGGACAAGTACTTTTTAATTGAAGAGTTGCCCAGGACTTGTCTATTCTTCAACACAGTACGTACATCGGAAGGAATATCCCGTGATAGTAGATCTGATACGTCCTCTTTACGCATAGTCTCGACTTCATATCCTAGTCTTTCAGTTAACCACTCTTTAAGTTGCAACGTACTATTGGGGTTATCTAGCCCTGTTAGTCGCTCCGATGATGCGGTAGCCTTTTCCACTATCTCATCGTTACATTGAAGAGCCGCATCGACGAGGTCCATATCTACCTTTACGCCTCTCCAGTTGATGTCTTGATCAAGTAGCCAATACTCATGTTCAATGTCCGGCGGTTTCAATGAAAGCAGGCGTTTACGAATGGCCTTTTCAACCACTACGTCCTGCCGGTTGTATTCAATAAATTCAGCCCATTTATCCGGCGCATCCTCAGGCATATTCCGTGTCTTAGGATTCGTCTTAGTAGGCTTACGTGGAACGGAGAAGAATTGAATCAATCGTTTACCTCGTGAATCCTTGGCTTCTCCTAATTTCAAAGCCTTGGACACATTATCGAGGCTCGCAGGCAAGCTACAGTACAAAGCAAGTACAGAGGTACATTCCCAATTTGTGTAGTCCGCATCAGGGAAGTACTTTTTTAGGCACAGCATTTCAAACGCTGCGTTGAATGCGGTCTTTGTAATTTCCTTATTATACAAAGCGTCCACCACCCTTTCGGGTAGTGGATTCTTTGTCATATCAATTACTTCGACAGGTTCGTTATCAAAGCTATAGGCAAAGAGCAGTATTTCAAATGTTGTATCGTCAACATATCGCTGCGCCCCATATTTAATAGGGCAGGCGCAATAGGTTTCCACATCAATACTGAGCTCCATAATTGCCTCCTTAGATTAAATCGTCGTCATCGTCTAAGTCGCCTAAATCATCATCGCCAAAGTCATTAGCAGATACATGTACACCGCCAAGGCGTTCGCCATCTTTAACTTTACGGATGCCGTTTAGACCAAAGCCTACGCCTTTCTTACCGTTGAAGTTATAAGCAAAAACGGAAAGCGCAACTTGTGCGTATACACCAGAGTAGATTTCTTCTTCGATGTCGAAGTCATCCATTTTGATTTTTTCACGATTAAATACGATAGGTTGCTTATCGCTGTTCGCGTTAATGAAGTATTTACCAGCGTATGTTTCCGGTTGGTCAACTACTGCTTCGTCAGTATCGCCGTCGCGTAAGTTCAATTTTAGGTAGGCTGCTTTACCTTCTACCTTAGCAACTGCTTTTGGATCCGCTTTGAGTTCTTCAATCGCACGTTCAAATGCTTTGATTGTCTTCTTATCTGTTTTATCGATAATGATTTGAGAGCTGTATTTTGCTTTGCCATCATCATTTTTACGAGGTTGTGCGATATTTGCATAAGAAAGTCTTACTACACCAGTTGTTAATTTAGCCATGTTACTGTCTCCTTATTTCTTAAATGGGTTACAATTATGTTCGAACCCTATTACCGTGTTAAATAAATTATCTAATTCGTCTTCGATATCAGACCTTTCGTCATCTAGTTGAATCCACTCATCGTCTTCTTCCCAAGAATATTTCGAAAGGTCTAATTCAGTTTTATAATAGTCATCTATCGCCTCACACTTAGCATCTACTGCGCAATAGCGAACGTGTAAGCTAGTGGCATAGGCAATAGTAATTTGGTAAAGCTCGTCGAGGTAATGCCCCCGTTCATGGAGCTCTTTTGCGATAGCCCGTACAGATGTCATTTTTCAATCTCTGCCATTAGCTTCGCTACTAATGCTTCTAGCTTAGAGATACGGCTTTGGGCATCCTTCGCTTCAGCTACGTAATCGCTACCTTTACCAGTTTTGAATGCTACGTTTAACGTAAGTTGTGTTTCACCACCAAAGCTAACACCGGCGCCAATCATAGTTCGTTCATTTGGACGATAGAACGCGCCCAACGCTACTGCGTTTGCATTTCTGTAGTGTCCGTAAGATACTGCATAAGATGCTTTATCGTTGCGGTTGAAGTCTAATGGATGCAATCCAGCAAGTGCTGCGGAGCTTGCGCCTAACTTATTAACACGTTGGCCAAGATTGTTTAATTTGTTGTTAATATCATTAGCTAAGCCCAAAGAACGATTTTCTAAAGTTGTGATACGCCCTTCGTGATTGTCTGCCACATGTTCAAGGCTTCTAATATCCGCTGTATTAGCGGTTACCTTTTGGCCAAGGGAAGTAATAGCAGATGTATTACCATTGATGCGGTTAGTATTACCAGCAATAGCTTGTTCGTGATCATTAACCACATCGCCTAGCATGTTCAAACCAATTGCCACATCTTTAATGTTTTGTTTGTTTTTAGCAATTTGTTTAGCATTAGTTTCGATTTCATCGATAGCCGCATAAAGCTGACTACCGTTGATAGCGTCTAGTGAATCAGCGGAGATTTGCCCAGCGCTAACATTCGTGAGTTGGCGGTTATACTGAGTTACTCCGCCTGCACCTGCACGGGCTTTAGAACCAAAACTTACTACGCTTGCCGGTTGCTCGCCTGCGAATACGTGGCGAGTACCATTAATTGTGATACCATCAACGCCTACCGCATCATCGGTCACCGCGTTGGTGCCGATGGCCACCGCATTTGCCTTATCCGCGATTGTATTGTTTCCGAATGCGAGTGCATCAGTAGCTAATGCTTTGGCGTGTGTGCCAAAGACGAGAGCACCTTGGCCAGTTGTTTCGGAGTTAGATCCGAATACAAGCTGTTCTTTTTGCGTCCCGATTTTATTGTTGTAACCTACTACGGCGGACTGGCCACCTGCTACGGTGCCATTGTTAGCACCGATTGCCACGGAGTTTTCACCCGTCACATTGTTTGACCTGCCAAAGGCCACGGAGCTTTCACCGGATACGAAAGCACCGTTGCCTATGGCAACGCTATTATAACTAGAAACACGGGCTTGATTACCGATTGCCACAGTGTATTCCACCAGGCTCTCAGCGTGAGCCCCGAAGGCGAAGGAGTTACGGCCGGATGCTTTTGCATCGTTACCGCCGGCAAAGCCGTTTTCGCCGGAGACTGTATTGTTTGTACCAAACGCCAACGCATTATTTGCGTCGATGTTATTTTGAAAGCCCCATACGGCCGAGCTGGTAGAATTCGTAGATATGGTATTGTTTGTACCACCTACCGTATTGTTGCTAGTTGCGCCGGCTACATTGACAGCTAGCGCAGAAATCGCGAGTACCGCTGTTACTGTTTTATTCATGTTTATACCTCATCATCAAATTCATTCATCATTGTTTCAACTGTATTAATTGCTGGGCGTTTATCGCTGTCAGGAACAAGTGTAGGCTTGCCTTCAGGCTTGTCGATATAGGCTTCTAAGTATTCGGAAACGCCCTTTTTACCGAGTACCTTTTGCAGATTAGTAATGCCTTCAAGCTCACGCGGTTTAAAGATGTCCTCTTCCTTGTATCCGTTATCGAGTAACGTCTTGGCCGCAGCATCTGGATCCGTGATAGTACGTCTTGAAGTACCTTCCACTAATTTGTATCCCGGCCATTGCTTTTCGCCTGATAAGGCTTTCTCGTAGGCAAAGTCGTAAACACCTTTAATCCATTTCGTGATTAAATCTTTCATTGCCAAGATGTCAGATACTTCCTGGTCTGTTAGCAATTGATTGAGCTTGCCCCCATCTTTATAAAAAGCAGTAAGACAAGTATCAGCTAACGCCCGGCAGGTGTGCCGAGCTTTACAGAAGTTACAGTAATCGCAAGGCGTACAATCGCCTTCACCACGAAAGGCACGTTGCGCGATTGGTTTTATTTCTTCGCCCCAATCAAGCAGTTCCTCAAGTGCCATTTCATCGGTAGATACGCTATCGAGTCTTGGCTGAACGATGGTCATACGAACCGTTTTTACATCATACAAGAACTCGTTAACGTCATAAGCACCTAATGCGTAGAGTCGCATTTGTGTATTTTCAATGGCACTAACAGGAACGCCTTTGCCGTATTTCAGGTCAATCACTTCCAGGATGCCGTCTGCTACGATTACCATATCGCCTGTGCCAAAGCCCTCTGGTACCCAGCGAGAGAAGTCGAGCTTTGCTTCAATCATGACTTCCGCATCAGATGAACGGGCACGAGCCTCGTTCACCTTTTCTTCGCAGATGTCTACATACCGTGTGACTGCTTCCACCATTTCAGTGGAGTAGTCGTCTAGCTTAGGCGCTTTTTTGCCCTCTAGCTTATGGCGCAGGATTGCTTCTGCCAGGTCATGCGCTACAGTACCTTCCGCAGCATAGGGCGATTGCTCATCTGGGAACATCGCTTCTAATCTTGCTGAAGGTGTACATACTAACCACCTGGCGCTACTGGATGCACCAAGTAAGGCGTGTTTTTTAGCCACGACTATTCACCCATTCCATGATTTGAATACGTTGTTCATCGGTAGCAGATGTAACTTTTTCAGCACCGATACTATCTAGGAACGCCTTGAATTCTGTTTTAGCTTGCGTCTTGTCCGCAGATTTGGCCATCACATCTTTTACGGCCTCGCGCGTTTCTTCAAGGCTCGGAATGGATTGCTTTTCTTCTTCAGCAGGTTCCTGCTTAGCTGGTGTTTCTACTTTAGTAGTCTTTGCTTTTTTAGCCTTAACTTCTTCCTTGGCACGGTTGATAGCATCGGCCTTATCTATAGAAGAACCTACGATAGCTTGATATAGGTCTTTGATTTCTTGGTTTAAATCCTTAGCGGTTTCTACGGTAATTTTTAATTCTAACATTGTTCTGTTTCCTTCCGTTTTAACTATGTGATATACTCTAAATGGATGTTTTTCTATGTGCCCTTTACGCATTGCCGTGCGTGAGGGCATTTTTTTTTGCGCCCAAGCATTCGTCAGGAATGCAGTAATCTTTATTTGGGCACGTTGTACAATCTTGCAATTTAATCACCTCCTTATACACATTTAAGAATCATGCGAATCTCTTGACCTACGAGAAGTCTATCCTTGAACGTATCTTGCGTTCTGAAATCTTCCATGTAGACCTCAAGCATTTCGCGATATATTTGAGCCTTGAACGTTTCGGGTGTATCTACGACCTCCCGATACGGTTTAAGGATTTTAACCGGTGAACCAAAGGTGTAATCAATAAAGCCACGCATCTTCAATTTTGCTTTGATGTTACGAACCTTATCGTTTGACCACCCAAGTAATTGTGTTACTTCTTCATTGGTCTGTACGCCACTATCGTTATAGGTGTTGTACAGAATTTCTTGATCTGTCATAGCTGTCTCCTTTGTTTTACGGGTTGATGTATTTCTTTACATTTTTTACACACGGCGCGCGGTGCGCCTGTCGTAAAACTCCAATAATGGTAGGGGCCTTTTAGCCTCTTATTGCATCTCGCACAGCGCTGAGTTCTCATACGTAAGGCCATTAAAATCTATAGCTCTGTACCTGACGGCTACGCATTAATTTACGGCGCAATCGTCTGACCTCAATTCTGTACTCAGATATCATCCAAGCCATGACGCCACTTGAAACCTGAAACAGCGCTTGTGCAAAGCCGATGCGGTCGAGTTCTAAACTGCCTACCGTACCGATTATCATTAATAGTCCGATTCCTTTAAGCATCCCGTTCATACGATGTGCGCCTCCTTAAATGCTTCATTAATTTTTTCTTCTGGCCAGCCCAGCGTGTTGGCCAAGTAAAAGCGGAACCCTTCTCTATCAATTGAAAAGGTGCGCCCCTTTTTGCCTTCCGTTTGCCAGCACTGCGCAAAGGGGAACTTATCTCTTGCGATACATTCACGTATCGCGGTCATAGTTCTTCCCAATACCGTGGCCATCTGGCACACGGCAATTGTTTTAGTTATCATAAGTAACTCCTTCCTACCAGTGATAAGCAGTGATTGCTGCCACTATGATGATAAAAATACTAACCGCCGCAGAAAGGCTAAGCATTAGCATCCAAAGACAGATGCTTATAACGGCTTGAATGTCACGCTTTTGCATTGTACTCGCCTCCATTCACGGTCTATCAAATTTAGGATTGTAGTAGTCAGTTTCCCAAAAGTCATGACTATCAGCATCATCGACGCACAACGCATAACAGATACTAACAACTGTCGCCATTTGTACTGATTTCCCACTAATAGCGCGGTTTAATGTATCTCTTGTGATTTCGGCTTTTTCAATCAAATCGGCCTTTGTCATACCTAATTCGTTCATGCGCTCCTTAATAGACTCGCCAAACATTCTGATTGCAAACTGTTTCATAATTCTGTCCTCCTAATTTTGATAGCTAAATTGATTGCAAAAGTAATAAAGGTTATAATTATAAAAACTAACCTATACAACTTTTCCAAAGGTTACTTTTGTATCCTCAGAAGTTACTTCTGAAGCAAAAAAAATAGGCATAGGGTCCTTGATATCAAGAAGTTTTATCATCTTCTCGATTTCATCAGAACCAAATACTCTCTTCTTTAATTTCATTGAGAATGTTTTAGGAGACATTTCTAACTTTTTGGCCACATCCTTTTGAGTTAGACCTTTTGAAGCTATTGCCCCTTTAATAAGATTAACGTTAACCAAGTTTTTCACCTCTTTTCTAAAACCTAAGCTTGTCTTCTACACATATATTATCCCCTTGCACGTAAACCGTCAAGTTATTTCTGTAACTTTTGGTTACATTTTTATTGATTTTAAAGCTACTTTATGATATCATTAAGTTACTTTTATATTTTTTATAATATTTTTACTTTATAAATATAATTAGGAGAAATTGTAATGGCTAGAAAAATAGGATTACGTCTAAAAAAACTTAGGGAGATATCTCGTTTTTCCTTAGATTTTGCTGCTAAATCCGTAGGTATTTCGAAGCAAACTTTATTTAAATATGAAAATGATAAAATTACTAACATCCCATCGGATAAGATTAAAGAGTTAGCTCGACTTTATCAAACTTCTCCAGCTTATATTATGGGATGGGAAGACGATCCCGCTGTCCAAAAAGGATCCAATGAAAATCACGCACCTACAGCCCCCTCTTTACCTAACCCACCTCCAATCTCCTTAAATTTTAAAACAGTTTTGGGAGCAAATGACCTTGCAAAGGCCCTTACTGTTGCAGATGAAGCCTTTTCACCTCGGATAAGGAAAGGAGATACTGCTTTTGTTACAAGTTTATATAAGGATGAAAATTTAAATCCTAATAGAAGTATCTTGGCTATACAAGCGGTAGACCAAAATGGGATTAAAACACCAGATACTATAGTACTAAGATTCTTTTACTATACTCCTGATTTAAAAGGTATTGTGACATATGCACCATCTTATGTTCCCGAAGCGTTCCCTCCAGTATTCTATCCATTTGAGTATTTGAATGAAGAAATGCCTGTTATTGGTATAGTTCGATCTATATCATTTAATATATTCTAACAATTGATATAAGGGGAGATTTTAAAATGAAAAAAGTGTTAGTATCAGGGATTTTAATTTCTACTTTATGTATTGCCGGTTGCGGAGGGCCAGTTGATAACATAAAAGATGCTACTGGTTTATCAAAAGAGCAATCTCAGCAAGTACTTACCGAATTACAAAGCGTTGGGGTCACTGAGTTCGGTAATGTAAATAAAGTAGCAGACCAGCAAGGCGTGTATTACATTGTAGATGAAAAGTATGGCCAAACATTCTTCCGCATCAAGGATGATAAAGTTAGTGAAATCGAAAATAGCTTCTCTACCGTTTACAAAAATGGACAAAAGATGAACGATATTAGCAATGTATATATTAGTGATCAACAAAAAGCAGCATATCAAGTGGCTGCTAAAGATGCGGTATCCGCTCGACTAAAAGCACCATCTACTGCTAAATTTGATATAAAACAAGTCATTCGTTATGATAATAGCGTTACCGTTCGTGGCACGGTTGACGCACAAAATGGATTTGGCGCAATGGTTCGCGGTATGTTCTTTGTAAAAATCAAAGCGGATACGGGAGAAGTAGACTCCGTCAGCATTAATAATTTCTAAATCACCCCCCTTGCACAGCGTGATATATAGATACCAGTACCCATCCACGCTTCAGGGTTTAACGACTACAGCGCACCAGGATGGGTCTTTTTGTTGAAAAAGCCAGTCATCATGCGGGTTGCTTCGAATTTGTTAAGGCCAACAAATTCGGAAGAAGGCGCGCAATGACTGGGTTTGCGAGTATAGATAAAAGATGCTTTGCGATAATTTTATACGCATTTATATGTAAATTTGTTGACTTTTGTCAAGTTATTTTAATATAATGAGGATAGCAGAAGAGTGTCGGTTACCCTACGGGGCCCGATGCGGAGAAAAGCCTTCCTCATTGAGGAGGGCTTTTTCTTTTGAAAGAATTTAAAACGATAGATGAGCAAATTCAAATACTTCTTGGGCGAAAGCTTATCATTAATGATATTGATAAGGCAAAAGCATATTTGTTAAGTCAAAATTATTACAATATTATTAATGGCTATGCTAATTTTTTCCCACATGATAACAATGATAATTACACAGCTAAAACTAACTTTGATGAAATTGCTAAACTATATCGGTTCGAAAAGGAGCTTAAGCAAGAACTACTAAATGCCATTCTTAGCGCAGAAACACACTTAAAGGCGTTGTTTGCCCATAGATTTTCGGAAACCTTCCCGGACGACCCTTACCCTTATTTAGATATAAATTGTTATGATTCCACTAAACGTCTAGAGAGTATAGAAACTATATCTAAACTATCTAAAATACTTACAAGATATAATTGTAAACGTCATAATGACTCCAGTATTTATCACTACATAAATAATTATAAGAAAGTCCCCATTTGGGTATTATCTAGCTATATTGAATTTGGAACATTTCGATATTTATTAACTAATTCAATGGCATCCGTACAAAACAAAGTAGCTCATGATTGCATAAGCTTTATTTCAGAACATATTCAAAATCCGGGGCAATTCCTTCCGGCTACAATGATTAGTTTTATAAAAAATATTCACGACATCAGAAACGTTTGCGCGCACAGCAATAGATTAATCGGGCACCATTGCCCTGCAGATGATCGTTATTGGGCCCCATTACACTCTAAATATTGCATTACGTCAAATACTCCAAGAAACACTCCCTACACGGTTTTTCTTTCACTACAATGCTTTTTAAGCCGCATCGAATATGCTACATTACATAACTCGGTATTAAAACTAGTTAAGAAATTGGCTCCAAAGCTTAAATCTATTCATATAAATGATATCTTAATAAAATTAGGATTTCCTATTGATTGGCACTTAAATACCAAGAAGATAATTACATAAAAATAAGCCCTCACCGCAGTGAGGGCCTTTAAAAATATCATACTTTAGAGGTACTCTATTTTTACTCCACAATTATTATAGCATATCTCTAAGTATAATCACTATACCAAGGAGGATATGAAATTATGGCCATGAAACGTGCCAACGGTTCTGGAACCGTATATAAAATGAAACATAAACAGTTACGAAAGCCCTACAGGGCGGTTGTAACATATGGGTACGATGCCAATGGCAAGGCTATCCGCAAATCGGTAGGCACATTTGCTACGCAAAAGGAAGCCTATACCGCCCTTGCCCTCTACTCTACGAATCCACCACAAGAAGAGGAACGCAAAATTACGTTTGGCCAATGTTTTGAGTGGCGGATTGAAGAAGCAGAACGCCAGGGGCTGTCAGCTGGTCGCATGAAGATCATTCACACAATACAAAAGATGGTTAGCCATCTTAACAATATCGAGATGAAGAATATGCGTGCGGCACACTTTCAACCTATATTCGATAATTCGACACACACTAAATCATATCAAAAGCTTATTAAGGCTATTATAGTATCCGTAGGTACCCTAGCCGTAAAGCAGGAAATCATACCTAGGAACTACTTCTCAGATATTATCATCAATAAGAACGCTACGCCAATCAAGAAAGCTAACATATTTTCAAATTCGGCCCTCTACGCCCTTTGGCAACACTCCGACGATATGATTGTTAAGCTAACTCTGATATACGCCTACACGGGCCTCAGATTAAACGAATTGCAGACTATGAGGCTTGATAATATCCATTTAAAGGAACGCTACATGATTGGTGGCTCTAAAACGGAAGCAGGTAAGGACCGATGCATACCAATCGCGGAGTGTATCTACCCTTTCATCAAGGACCTATATCAGCAAGCCCAATTTAAGCGTGTAGAGTGTCTTTTAGATAAGGTGATACATAAGGATACCTTTAGACGAGAAATGCAGCGCATGTGCCATAATCTTAACTTAGGCGAACATAAACCACATGATACCCGTCATACTTTCATCTCCTTGGCCAGCAATATCGGAATCGATGAAATTATCATCAAACGGATCGTTGGCCACTCAAGTAAGGATAATATCACCCAGGAAGTGTATACACATAAAACCGTACAGCAATATATTGATGCGGTTAACCGATTACCACATGGCGAAGCCCTTCTAAAGGGTGAGCAACGGTTGAGCAACGCAGACAAAATGTAGTGATTTTTGCCAATTTTGAAAAATAAAAAAGCCAGTAAACATAAGTGTTTACTGGCTTTCTACGTTTGCGTTCTTATTCAGCGGAAATTACAGATACTGGGCAAACGGATTCGCAAGAACCGCAATCGATGC
>OCPN01000087.1_pt1 | contig 46891 bp, 42 predicted proteins | sample 1476971 | NCBI WGS metagenome assembly OCPN01 (sample SAMEA2580251, study PRJEB22360) | human gut metagenome | biome: human gut; feature: human-associated habitat; material: faeces | place: Denmark | collected 2008/2010
AAATGGGGAAATAAAAAAAGTGAAAAGGATGATATTGAAAGGGCAGTATATAAGTCTATGAAACTATATAGTTTTTTCATAAATATTAAATTTATTAAAGAAAAAATATTAAATATGAATATATAAGCATAAATAAATATATTAAAGTTAGGTATAAATAAAATAAATATAAAAAAGTTTATAAGAAACATTACTGCCAATATAAGTGGGCGATTAGATTCTAAATTTTTTTCTTTTTGTTTAACCATGAAACATCTCCCCTTTCTTATAAATTATAAAATATTGTAACATAGATGTATAAGAATATTAATTATTTTATTAAAAGGAGGTATAGTAAAAATGGAACAGCTTAACAGAAAAGAAATAATAGAATTAGTAAATATTATTAGAAATCCTAAGGAAGAATGGTCGGAAGCTATGATTGATGAACTAATATTTAAATTAGAAAGAAATGTTATTTATCCAAATCCAAGTGATTTAATTTTCTATACTGAATTATCTGCTGAAGAAATTGCAGATAAAATATTAGCTTATAAACCAATACTATTATAAATAAAAATCTATTATAGATTATTGAAAGAAATTAGGTACTTAATTAAGTACCTACTTTTTTGTATTTATAATTAAATTTTGAGAATATTAATCCATAGATTATTTAAATTTGATAAATATTAGAATAATTTGTGTGTTAAATTATTAACAAAATCATTAATTTTTGGTAAAATTTTAATATAGGGTATATAAGTTGATTATAAGTTAAGAGAATTTGATTACATCTTTACTAATTTATATGTTAGTAATAATATGTTTAGCTTTAAGCAAAAGAAGGGGAGAATTAATATGAGTAAATATATTTATGATGAGAATGTTTTCTTAAAGATAGATAATTTTGATAATATTTATTTTGAAGAGAAAGATTCTGTTTTAAATATAAGGTTGGTCAAAATAGAAGATGGGCTAGTAAAAGAGTTTTTTGAGGATGATTTAAAATTTGATTTATCTAAGTATAATAATACAAAGAAAGAATTAAATAAAAGTTTAGTTTATGAATTAAAAAATGAATTCCTAGATTTTATGGATAATGAAAAAGAAAAGATATTTGATGTAATTATAAATTTAAAAGAACTTAAGGAAGAACTGTGTAGTAAACAAATAAGTTTAGTATAGTTTTTAAGGGTAAAAAAATAAGATTAAGATGTTTATCTTAATCTTATTTTTTATATATTAATTTGCTTAAATTAGATATTTTAAAGTTTTATATAATAAATTTTACTCTATGAAGAAAGCTTAATTGTAATTTTATATATAACTAAATACTTATAATATTTATATAAAATAAGTATTTTTACTTATAAGGGAAAGGGGATATAATAAAATCATCAAGTGAGTAGGAAGTGGTGATTAGATAGATGAAAAAATATTTAGATAAGCTTCAAAACATGCCAATAGGAATTAGTGGAACTTGCTTGGCATTTATAACATTGAGTAATTCATGGAAATTAAAAGGAATAAATTATTTTAAACCAATAGCAATATTTTTAGCAGTTTGTATGCTATCTTTAATGATTTTAAGGCTGATAAGATTCCCAAAGGTTATGTATGAGGAACTTAAAAACCCAGTAACAGGAACATTTTATCCTACAATGGGTATGGTTGTTTGGTTAGTATCAGGATTCTTTTATCCTTACTTTCCAGTAGTATGTAGTTGGCTTTGGATAGCAGCTGTAATATATCATTATGGAATAGTTATTTTCTATACAATAATCAGAATAAAAGAAAGAAAGTTTGAAAACATAATGCCAACTTGTTTCATAGTTTATACAGGTATGATAACAGGTAGTGTAGCAAGTAAAGGTATGGATGGGGTAATTCCTCAAATCCCTCAAATAGCACATTTTATGCTTATGTTTGGATTTATATTCTATACAATTCTTCTACCATTAGTTTTATATATAGTATTTAAAAGTGAAATATTAGATGATCACAAATTACCAACAGTAGGTATAATTTGTTCACCAGCTCCACTTGGAGTAGTTGGTATATTAACTATAGAACCAAACCCTAACCCATACATGTTAGCTTGGTTAATAATAACAGGATTAATATTACTTGTTGTTGTTTATGGATACATTTTAAAACTATTTAAAGAAGGTTTTAAACCATCATACGCAGCATTTACATTCCCATTAGCAATTGCTACTTTATCAGCATTTAAGTTATCAACTTATTTTACTGGTTTAGGATATGATGGAATGGCTAACTTATTTAAGTTCTTAGGTGATGTTGAAATATTTATAGCAACATATGTAATATTCTTTATGCTACTTAACTTCTTAAATATGTTCTTCAAAGCTATAAGTCCAAAATTTGGAGAATATGTAGAGGAAGAAGAAGAATTAATAGGTGGAACTCTTTATTCAAAATAATTGAATAGAGTTTACATATAAACTTAAGACTTGATTCGCAGTTGAATTTTAGTCGAAAATTTCTAGAATGGGGCTCAACTTCTAGAGATACAAACTCTTATATCTATTATTGTTATAAGATAAGCTTTTAGTTAAACAACATAATAAAAATCTCAATCACTTTACAGTATTTTATAATAAAGATTATGGGTAATTCTTTAATAGTAAGTCAAACTCCCACCGACTTTATAAAATGATAAAATAAACAAATTTAGCCTCTACTCATAATCTTTTTATAAGATGCTCCAAAAATAATGTGTCATGCTGTATTTTCTATTTTTTGGAAAATCTAAAAGATAAGTGGAATGATTTAATAGTCATTCCACTTATCTTTTTTATATAACTAAAAACTTATTATTTATATAATTTTTTAGTATTTTTATTTATATATTTAGGTATGTATAATAATTTCGTAATGCAACTAAAGAGAAAACTTTAGGAGCTTACTTAATATGAGAACAAGAAAGGTAACATATGAGGAATAAAATATTAAAAAAATCTAAGTCCATATTACCTGGACTTTTTATATGCTTAATAATAGGCATTATTGCTGAATTTTTAGGAAAAAGCTTTCCTACTATAGGAGCAGCTACCTTTGCAATATTTATAGGAATATTTTTAGGAAATACACTTTTTAAAAGTGATAAGTATGATGAAGGTACTAAATTTTCAGAAAAAGATCTTTTAAACTATTCAATTGTTTTAATGGGAGCATCTTTAAATATTATTGATATAATGGCTCTAGGATTTAATGGAGTTTTTTATATAGCTATTTTAATGACATTAACAATATGTACAACTTACTTTATAGGAAGAAAGTTAGGCTTTGGAGAAAAGTATTCATTACTCATGTCAGCAGGGAATGCTGTATGTGGTTCATCAGCAATAGGATCAGTATCTCCAGTAATAAAAGCTAAGGATTCAGATAAAGTAATTGCCATAACAATAGTAAATGTAACAGGTACAATATTAATGATACTTTTACCATTAATAACATCTATTTTATATAACAACGATGTTTTGCAGAGTTCTGCATTAATGGGAGGAATATTACAGTCTGTAGGACAGGTTATTGGTTCTGCTAAATTTATTGGCGACCCAGTTGTAGAGCTAGCTACAGTATTTAAGATTATAAGAATAATATTCTTAGTTGTGGTAGTTTTAGTTTTTGCTAAGATAGAGGTTAATGAAGAAAATAAAGAAGAAATAGATAATCATCACAAACCAACACATAAGGTTCGTATTCCATGGTTTATAATAGGATTTTTTATTATATGTATTTTAAATTCTATTGGAATTATTCCAGGAATACTTGGAAGAACATTTAAGTGGATTAGTTCTAATTTTGAAATCATAGCTTTAGCTGGTATAGGAATGAGAGTAAAAATTGGAGATTTAGTAAAGGAAGGGCCAAAGGCTATGCTTTATGGAGGGCTTGTAGGAGTTTGTCAAATTATATTTGCCCTATCATTGATTAATATATTTATAAAATAAAATCGTCAAAGAAGTTGGATAAAATATTTAAACAGTATTTTATTCAACTTTTTAATTTTTGCGTACTTTGATTATGATGTTTTATTGGTTAAATAGTTTTTTCTAAAATATATTGAAAGCTTATATGATAAATTAAAGCATCATTTTATATTAGATAAATTCATATATCTTAAATGAAGAGTTTATTAGGAGGTGCTAATTAGTTGATAAAAATATAATCAAATATAGTCACAAAAGGATGTGATTATATGAGTAAACATTATAAGCCTAAAGGATTTGCAGAATTATTAAATGTATCAGTTATTACATTACAAAGATGAGATAATGACAGAAAATTAAATGCATTTAAAACTCCTAAAAATAGAAGACACTATACTTATGAACAGTATCTTGAGTATATAGGAATACGTAAAGAAACGGATAGTAGAAAAATAGTTATTTATACACGGGTTTAAACTTCTAACCTAAAATGTGATTTAAAAATCAAATTGAATTTCTTAAATAATATGTTAATACTAAAGGAATAATAGTAGATGAGGTTATTAAAGTTTTAAGAAAAAGGTTAGAGGAGATGAAGAAGTTGAATAAAAAGAGAGCAAAGAAAACTTTCAAGGAAATATGAAAGTTTAGAAATAAGAAATAAAAATATAAAAGAAGGGAGGGCTACTCGTCAAAATATTCAAAAACAAGTAGTAAAAGTACAAAGACTTCATCAGAGATTAAGAAATATACGAACTGATTATATAAATAAAACAGTATTTTCAATTATAAAGCAAAAACCAAGCTATATAACAATTGAAGATTTAGCAGTATCTAATCTGATGAAGAATAAGCATTTATCTAAAGCTATTGCAAGTCAGAAGTTTTTTGAACTTAAAACTAAACTAATGTCTAAATGCAAACAAAATAATATAGAACTTAGAATAGTTGATAGATTTTATCCATCATCAAAGACTTGTAGTAATTGTGGAAAGATTAAGAAAGATTTAAAACTATCAGACAGAATTTATAAATGTGATTGTGGATTTACTATTGATAGAGATTTAAACGCAAGTATTAATCTTAAAAATGCTAAAGAATATAAGATAGCTTAAAATCAAAAGCACTTATATATGTACGGAGGGCTAACTTCGGAATTTAAGCCTTTGGAGAGCCATGCAAAATCGTAGTAGCTTAGGCAAGGCGAGGTTCTATGAAGAAGGAATAATCTCAATATGGATATATTTGACCATATTTTGAGTAGCAGGAATAAAATGATAGGAGAGGTATTAAGTTTTGCATATGATCAATGTGCTAAACTAGGTTATGCTATGGGATTTGGAGCAATGGAAGGATTAGTTATATATCTTGGGCTTTTAGCCATAATTGTATTGAAGCTTTTTAATAGCAAAAGCAAAGCTAATCAGTAGGTTAAGAGAGAAGTTTATATGCGTATATAAAATCAATTAAATATATTTAAGAAATAGATTGTATTAGAAGAAATCTTTAGATTGTTTGTTAGAAAAAATAGCTTAAAAATAAAAAATAAAATATATTAATAAGTATATTTGTGAATAAATTTGATTTGAGAAGTGTCAAATACTTTAGTATTGCAAAACACTAATTTTTTAAAACTTATAACATTGATTTTTATAAGATAAAAATTTATAATTAATTGATTTCATTATAAAATAATAATTTTTTATTTTCGACAAAAAGAAAAAGGCTGTGAAGTTATCACAGCTTTTTTCTTTGTTTTAAATAATATTTTTAATCTGTAGAAACTAAAGAGCTATCTTCATTTATTTCTTTATTAGAAGTCTTTTTATTTCCTAAAATATTTAAAATTGAAGAGCCAACTATTATTATATATCCTGTAAATGATAAGAAATCTGGAATTTCTTTAAAGAACATAAAGCCGTATATAGCTGCTATAATAAGCCCAATGTAATCATACATTGATATTTCAGATGCTGGAGCATTTTTGTAAGCTATGGTTAAGGCAACTTGTCCTAATGTAAAAGCTATTCCTGCACTAACAAGTAAAAGTATATTTTGTAGTGTTAAATTATCTGTGTTCATAAACATTGAAGGTAACATAACAATAGTAGCTATGCTTGTAAAGGACAAGATTATTGTCCAGAAGTCTTCTTTATCGCCAATCACTCTTATCATTGTGTATGCTATTCCTGCAAAGGCAGCAGAGGCTACGCCGATAAGGGATGGAATTATAGCAGTACTAAATTGAGGTTTTATTACAAATAAGCTTCCTGCAAAGGCTACTATTAAAAGTGTAAATTGTTTTTTAGTAATTTTTTCGCTAATCAATAAGTAAGAAAAAATTATTGTAAAGAATGGTGCTAATTTAGTTAGTATTGTTGCATCGGATAAAAACATTTTATCTAAGGCATAATAGTTTGTTAGTATGGATAGAGTACCTGTAACCCCTCTAACTAGCAAATATTTTCTACTTTCTTTCTTTCCAAAAAAAGAGCCTTTTTTATAGGCTATTATAAAGCAAACTATTAAGGTTGCTACAACATTTGTCAAAAAAGTTTTTTGATATGAGTTAACTCCTACAGCTAGCTTACTAAGTAGATTCATAGTAGCAAAGGCTGCTGAGGCAAGTATCATAAAAATAATTCCTTTAAATTTTGAATTCATTTTTCCCCTCCTTAATTTATTTTTATATAGATCTTCAAATTATAGTTTATTTTAGTCAGTATTCATTTCATTGTTTATTAAAACACCCTTAATATTCTATATAAAAATTAAAAGTATTATTATAAATAAACAAAGACTATTATAGAGCTAAGAAAATAAGAGGTCAAATTTAATTGTAAAAATATTTATATAATAATTATGAATAATAGAAAGAATATAAATAAAAACTAGGACATAGAGAAGAAAGTAGAGTAAAATTATTTGTTAGAGGATAATAAATAATTTTGCAGAAATAAAATTATAAATTAAGTTTAAGAAGGTGATTTTTTTGAAAGCTGAAATAATGGCAATAGGAACAGAAATACTTTTAGGCGACATAGTAAATACCAATGCTCAATTTTTAGCTAAGGAGTTAGCTAACTTAGGAATTGGAGTTTATCATCAATCAGTAGTTGGAGATAATTCTGAAAGGATTTTAGAGGCTTTTGACAATGCTTTTAAAAATTGCGATACAATTATTACTACAGGTGGCTTAGGACCTACTAAAGATGATTTAAGCAAGGAACTTGCAGCAAAGTATTTCAATATGGAAATGTGCTTAAGAGAAGAGCTTCTTTGTGATTTGGAGGATTATTTTAAGAAGAATAACCTTGAAATGACAGAGAATAATAAAAAACAATGTTATTTTCCAAAGGAGGCCATAATACTTCCAAACCCTAATGGAACAGCTCCAGGAGCTATTTTAGAAGGAGAAAATAATAAGAGAATAATACTTCTACCAGGACCACCAAGGGAAATGGAGCCAATGGTTACAAACCATGTAGTACCATATTTAAGTAAATTTACTGATAGTGTTTTAGTATCTAAAATTTTAAGAGTTTTTGGCATTGGAGAAAGCAAGATGGAGGATTTAGTATGTGATCTTTTAGATAATGAAAATCCAACAGTTGCTCCTTATGCAAAAAATATAGATGTTATTTTAAGAATTACTGCTAAGGGAAAAGATAAAGAAGAGGCAGAAAAGCTTATTGCTCCTATGGAAAAAGAGATTAGAAAGAGACTTGGAGATAACATCTATGGTGAAGGGGAAGTAACTTTAGAAGAAGTTGTTGGAAAATTATTAGTTGATAAAAAGATGACAGTATCAACAGCTGAATCTTGTACTGGTGGCATGGTTGCAAGCACATTAATAAACTATCCAGGAATATCTGAGGTGTTTATGGAAGGTGCCGTAACTTATTCTAATGAAGCAAAAATGAAGAGACTTGGAGTGAAAAAAGAAACTTTAGAGGACTTTGGCGCAGTTAGTGAAGAGTGTGCTAGAGAGATGGCAAAGGGTATTGCTAAAAATTCAGGAACAAGAATAGGAATTTCTACTACAGGGATAGCAGGTCCTGGCGGTGGAACAGAAGAAAAGCCTGTAGGTCTTGTTTATGCTGGATTATGCATAGATGGAATTACAAAGGTTAAAAAATTTAATTTTAAAGCTGATAGACAAAAGGTTAGAACTAGAACAATGATGAATGTTTTAGATTGGTTAAGAAGAGAGCTTGAAAAAATTGATTAAAGAAAATTAAGTTTTAAAAATATTATTTTTACTTTATGTATATAAAGAGAATAAAAAATTACCCATTAAGTAAACTTAATGGGTAATTAATATGTGCTTAGAGTGTCTAATAATTTATTTTAAAAAGCTTAGCTTTTAAATATGTCTTACTTAAAAATTGAGAGAGTATATGAATACTCTCTACTAGAAAAACATGAAGAAAATTTATTACATTATAAGGGTTTTAAGGGGGAGACAGTTTCGTTAGTCCGTACTTTAACGAAACTGTCAGTATAAATAAAATGGGGGAGAGGCTATTATAAGATTGAAGCTTATTGCCTCAGTAAATATTATTAACAGTATTATTTTTTTTATACAGTTAAAACAAAATATTTTTTATATTTATTTTTTATTTTTAAGAAAAAAGTTTAAGAAAAAAATTAAGTCTATTATACTTAAAGATGATAGATATAGCTTATTAAAATATTTATAGAATTTATGTGTTTTAAAATTAATATAATAAAAAGTAAGTAAAATAAAAAAGTAATTAATTAGTAATATAAGATAATTGATAAATATGTTATATTTTAAAATGATTAATTATGCTTTAAAATATTAAACTTGGATTTATGTAATTTTTAAATTAATTTTTTATAGAAGGGAGAAATAAGATGAAGCCTATATTTAAAGTAAGTTTATATTTTCTTATAGTATTAGTTTTATCTATAGTAGGGCCAATGTTTGTGACGCCAGTACTATATAAGATAGGATTAGTGCCGCCATTAGTTTTAATGGTAATACACATAATATTTTTCATAGTGCCAGCAATAATATATATAATTGTAACTAAGAGTAATTATAAAAAGGTTTTTAGCTTTAAAAAACCAAAGGGAAAAGATGTATTCTTTTCTATATTAATAGCAGCTTTAGCGCTTCCAATAATGACATTCTTCTCATATACATCAAGTTTCTTTTATACAAATGATGTAGCCTTAGTTTTAGATCAAATGAGAGCATATCCATTATGGTTAATGATTTTAGTTGTAGGGGTAACACCTGCCATAACAGAAGAAATAACTATAAGAGGTATTGCCTTATCAGGATTTGAATTTAAAAGTAAAAATGTAGCTGCAATAATGACAGGAATAATGTTTGGTATTCTTCATTTAAATGCACATCAATTTTTATATGCTACAGCCATGGGAATAATTTTAGCTTATGTAGTAAGAGCTACAGGAAGTATATTTTTATCAATGTTAATCCATTTTCTAATTAATTCATGGAATTTAATTCAGCAAAGAATAGTTAGTCAAGGAATAACTACAGAGGATTTAGTACATTCTATGGACTCTATAAAAAATATTCCAATAGAATTAAAAATAGGAGTGTTCTTATATTATTTAATTGCTGCAATAGTAGCTGCATTTTTAATTAGTTACTTAATAAGAAAGATGGAAAAGAGAAACTTCGATATAACTTTAGATGAGTTAGATGTTGCAACAAGAGTTTCTTATAAAGAAGAGAGAGTAATAAATGCACCATTTATAATAAGTGTAATAGTATTTATTGTATATACCTTCTTTATAATGAAGGGGTAATAAAAAAGTTGTTGTAATATTATTTGAAAATGGGCTTATTTTTGTATGTATGAGTTAAAAAAACAGCAAATAAGCTTTAAAAAAGGAATAAGAATTTCTTTTTTATTCTCAGTATAAATTTGATTATTAAAATTTTATACTATGAAACTCTTTAAAGGTATATATAAAAAAAGACAAAATAGCTTTTATAGTAATTAAAAACTATTTTGTCTATAGACTGAAAAAAGGAACTGTTTGGGAGAACAGTTCCTTTTTTATTAAATTGTGTGGTTAACTTAAGAGTGTATTAAGCTATTAGTATTATTGACTGATAATTAAAAAAATATACCAATTAATATATTTTAAATTTTTTACCTAGAATAGTGTTTTTATATTCTAAGGTTGCATCTGTAAAGAAATGAGAAATTTTCTTGTCTGCAACTATTTTAATACCATTATCCATAACCACATCATCATTTTCACGCTGTTCATCCAGAACAACTTCAATATTTAAGCCTGCTCAGCCAGAGGAACAAGCTTTTATTCTAAGGGCATCTTTATCACTATTATCAAGCATATCTTTAACTTTATCTAAGGTGTTTGGATGTATTTTAACCTTCATAATAAAAACCTCCTTATAAATTTTAATACATTTAATATATAAATTAACTTTATTTATTAAATTATATACTCTTATTAAAAAGGGAGCTATAGTATGTAATTTTAAGTGTGAATAAAAAAATAGTGTTATGATTTTTTTATATATTTGAATAATAATATATGAATTTAGAAACAATATGAATATTTATATGATAAAATAGTTTTATTAACAAAATGTTCAAAAAGTGCTTGAAATTTTATCCGAAAGTGATATTATAAATTATATAAGGAATAACAATTATTAATTAATATGGCTTAAAAATTATTTATTTGGAAAAATAATTTTAATTGTGTTTTTTCAAATAAGTGATTTGTAGGAGGTTTTTTATTATGAAAAGTTTAAAAGGTACTAAAACTGCTGAAAATCTAATGAAATCATTCGCTGGTGAATGCCAAGCAAGAACAAGATATACTTATTTTTCAAGTACAGCTAGAAAAGAAGGTTATGTTCAAATATCAAATATATTTTTAGAAACTGCTGAAAATGAAAAAGAACACGCTAAGAGATTTTATAAATTCTTAAAAGACGATCTTCAAGGAGAAGCTGTAGAAATAAATGCTGCTTACCCAGTAGAATTACCTACAGATACATTAACTAACTTAAAATTTGCTGCTGACGGAGAACATGATGAATTAAGTAATCTTTATCCATCATTTGCTGATGTAGCTGACGAAGAAGGATTCCCAGAAGTAGCTGCTGCTTTCAGAATGATAGCTAAAGCAGAAACTGCTCACTATAATAGATTTATGAAATTAGCTAAAAACATTGAAGAAGGAAAAGTATTCAAAAAAGATGAAGTAGTACTTTGGAAATGTGGAAACTGTGGATTTATTTGGGAAGGTGCAGAAGCTCCATTAAAATGTCCTGCATGCTTACATCCACAAGCTTACTTTGAAGTTTTCAAAGAAACTTATTAAAAAATAGATTTATTCATGCTTAACTCGTATAATTTTATCAATTGAATGTAAATATAATAAACTAAAACTTATTTCAGAGAGAAGAAATTCTCTCTGATTTTTTTATAAATAAAAAAGCGTATATCAAAATAACTTTTGATGTACGCTCTATAAATTTTAAGTGTTAATGTAGTGGATAACTAAATACCACCATTTTGTTTTCATCATTTATTGGTCTCCAAAATTGAATTTCATCAATTAATAGCTCCCTATCAAAGTTATAATCTTGAAGTTTTGTATAAGCTGACTCAAACTCATCCTCTCCCCATACTCTCTGTGCAAAATATGGGTTAGCTAAGGATACATGAAGCTGCCATGTATCTGGGTTAGAAGTCAATTTAAATCCTTCTTTTGATAAATTCTCATAAAGTTCTCTAGAAAGTTTTTTTATTACTCCACTTTCTTCATCTACTTTTAAATTTACAGACCTATAAGGCTCTCCAAATTTAATTAGTCCATTTAAATGAACTTCAAATTTTTTATATGATTTTAAAGTGTTTTTTACTACTTCATTTAATTTATCCATATCAGGATCTTCAATTACAGCTAAGGTAATATGAAGCATAGGAAGGTTCTCATAAAGTTTATATTCATTTGAAATGGATTCTTGCAATGGCTTTATTATTGCATAGGAAACCTTATCAAATAGTGCCACTAAGTAATATAGCATAGATAAACCCCTTTCTTACTAGTTTGTACAATTTATACCAAGTATTTAATCTATTATATCATATAGAAACTTAGGAAGACTACAAATAGACTTTATTACAATAGGATATACACCCTTAAGAAAATGGTTGATTTTACTTAAAATCAATATGAATAAAATAATTGATTTTATTTTAAGGTAATATTAAATTTTGAGAACAAATTTTAAAAAGATGTATATATTAGTTTATTGAGGGAATTTATGAGGAATCTAAAAAGCTTTTAGTAAACTGAAAGTAAAAAAGAGATAAATTTTATGGAGAGGAAGAAAAATATATTTGAAAAACTAAAGTTAGATAATATACTATATATAATGTATATTAGAGAGTTTTAAAATAAGTTTATTTAATATATATTTTAGTTTGAAATTTTTGAAAGGTGGAATAGGGAAATGGTAGAAAGCAGAGTAAGTAGATTAAATAAGAAAAAATCATCTAAGGTTTCAGTTCTATATAATATAGTTGGAATTTGCTTTTTAGCTTTAATTTTATTTGTTGGTAGCCAAATGTTTCTTTAAGAATTTACCGCTTAGTTGGAGTTTGTTTACGTAGATAGAATTTCTGTATAAAGAAGTTGTTTTTTATAGTTAAGCAAAGTATTTTCTTTATATGGAGAAGATTAGTGTAAATAAAAATTCCAGCTTAAAATATTTAGTGTACATAATATTAGGTTTAGTTTAGAAAATAGATTTTTTTATTAAGGGATAGTATTTTGAGTTCATATATTTTATGAGATTATTTTTATAGATATTTTTAGATAAGGAGAGATAGAAGTTAAATGAGTATTTTAATAGTTAAAAATATGAATCATGGCTTTGGAGATAGAGCTATATTTGAAGATGTGTCTTTCAGACTTTTAAAGGGGGAGCATGTTGGACTTATAGGAGCAAATGGAGAAGGTAAATCAACTTTCATGAACATAATTACAGGTAAGCTTATGCCAGATGAGGGAGATGTTCAATGGAGTAATAAGGTTAGAGTTGGTTACATGGATCAGCACGCTCAGCTTGAGAAGGGCAAAACTATAAGAGAAGTTTTAAGAGAAGCATTCCAGTATCTTTTTGATATGGAAATTGAAATGAATGGTCTTTATGAGAGAATGGGTGAAATGTCAGAGGATGAGATGACTAAAGCCTTAGAAAGAACAGCTACAATTCAAGATATGTTAGATCATAATGGATTTTATATGATAGATGCAAAGGTTGAAGAGGTTGCAGCTGGATTAGGTCTTAGAGATGTTGGATTAGATAAGGATGTTACTGATTTAAGTGGGGGACAAAGAACTAAGGTTTTATTAGCTAAGCTTTTATTAGAAACCCCAGATATATTACTTCTAGATGAGCCTACAAACTATCTTGATGAGGAACATATAGCTTGGCTTAAAAATTACTTAATAGGATATGAGAATGCATTTATCTTAATATCACATGATATTCCATTCTTAAATAGTGTAGTAAATGTAATATACCATGTTGAAAATAGAGCTTTAACTAGATACACAGGTGATTATTATAACTTTATGAGAGTATATGAAGCTAACAAGAAGCAATTAGAGGCTGCATATGAAAGACAACAGGCTGAAATAGCTAAACTTGAAGACTTCGTTGCTAGAAATAAGGCTAGAGTTGCTACAACAGGTATGGCAAGAGCTAGACAAAAGAAATTAGATAAAATGGATAGAATTGAGCTTGCTGCTGAGAAACCAAAACCAGAGTTTAACTTTAAGCAAGGAAGAACTTCAGGTAAATTAATCTTTGAAGCAAGAGATTTAGTTATAGGATATGATGAGCCATTAAGTAAACCACTTAACATAAGAATGGAAAGAGGGCAAAAAATAGCCTTAGTTGGAGCTAACGGACTTGGAAAATCAACACTTCTAAAAAGCTTAATGGGATTAATAAAACCAATAAGTGGAGAGGTTGAAACAGGAGACTACCAAAGCATAGGATACTTTGAACAAGAAATAAAAGAAGCAAACTATAATTCATGTATAGAAGAAGTGTGGCAAGAGTTCCCTGGATACACTCAATACGAGGTAAGAAGTGCCCTAGCTAAATGTGGATTAACAACTAAGCACATAGAAAGCTCAGTAGCTGTATTAAGTGGGGGAGAACAAGCTAAGGTAAGACTTTGTAAACTAATAAACAAAGAAACAAACATACTTATCCTAGACGAGCCAACAAACCACTTAGATGTTGAAGCTAAAGATGAATTAAAGAGAGCATTAAAAGAATATAAGGGAAGCATACTTTTAGTTTGCCATGAACCTGAATTCTATAGAGACTTAGTAACAGACGTATGGTCATGTGAAGACTGGACTTTAAAAATTGTATAATAAATAAAAGCTATGGTTTAAAAGCCATAGCTTTTAATTTTCTTTAAAATTGTGTCTTTCAAGAAGCAATTCAATAGCTTCATCAAGTAGTTTACTTCTATCAATTCTAGTTTGTTCTTTTAATAAGTTTAATTTTCTTAAAAGATCCTTATCAATTGAAGTTGCTAATCTACCTCTATTTACGAGATTACCCATTTAATACCTCCAAAAATATAAATGAATTTTATATTTTATTATAACCTTAAATGTTAAATATATACTCTTATAATTTATAAAATAATTTTTTTACATGAATAATAGTGTCATAGTATGACACATACTAACATAGATGTCACATAGATTATAAAAAAATTAAAATATGGGAGTGTGTAATTTAATGAGAAGATTAGCTTGTTATATAAGAGTATCAAGTAATAAAGATGACCAACAGAGTTCATTAATTCAACAGGAAACTTTATTAAGAGAAAAATTTAAACAGGAAGACTTAATAATTTATAGTGATACTGGAACAGGAGTAAGTTTTAATAGAGAAGGTTTTAAAAGACTTATGTATGATGCAGGTTTAAATATATGTAAATTAAATGATGGAAGGATAACATTTGAAGCTGATAATATTAGAAAACCTATATTTGATGAAATTGTAGTTATAAATACATCAAGATTTAGTAGAAATATTGCAATAATAGATATATTAAGAGTTCTATGGGATTATAAGAAAATTAATGTTCATTTTTTAGATAACTGCAAAAATAGTAATAATACTAATGATATGACTGTATTAAAGATGTTTTTTTCAATGGCAGAAAATGAATCAATGGAAACATCTAATAGAACTAAAAGAGGAAATGAAATCTCTATACTAGATAATACAATAAGAAATAATAGTATATTTGGATGGGACTTTGATAGAGAAAAGAATTATTTAAAAATAAATAAAAAAGAGGCTGAGATTGTTAGATTTATATTTAAAACAGCATTGACTAATGGATTAAAAATGACTGCAAAAATAGTTAATGAAAAAGGATATAGAACTAAGAAAAATAGATTATGGAGTAGTAGTACAATAAAAACATTAATAGTTAATCCAAAGTACAAAGGATACAATGTTAGAAATAAATATAGTAATGAGAATATGTTTACTGGCGTTAAAAGTAAATATGTAAAAAAAGAAAATTGGATTATACAAAAAAATAATAGAATAGAGCCTATTGTTTCAGAAGAACTTTGGGAAGAAGTTCAGAGGGCTTTAGAAAGCAGATGTTTACATGGGAATAGAGGTATAAATTCCAATACATATGACACTAAAGGTAAAGTGAAGTGCAAAAAATGTGGTGCAAATTATTGTAGAGCTGTTGAAAGAAAGATAAGTGAAAAGCCTAAAAGGAACCAATATCTTATATGTTCTAATAAAAAGAAGAATGGTAAGGTGTCTTGTGATGCTGAAAATATCAACATAGGTATTTTAGATGATTATATAGAAAAAGAAAGAAAAAATTATTACGAAAAAATAAGACTTAAATATATGACAGAAATAGTGTACTTAAAAGAAGAACTTGAAGAAAAAGAAAGTTTAGGGAAAAAAGAAATTAACGAAAAACAAGAAAGATTAAATGAAGAATTAATTGATTTAAAATTAAAAGAAAATGAAATATTAGATAAATTTATAAAAGAGAAAGAATTAATTGATATTAAGATATTAGCTGATAATTTAAAACTTATTGACGAAAAAATAAAAGAAATAAAGAGTAAAATTTTAAATTTAGAAGAAATAGAAAGTTATAAGATAAGAAAAAAGCTAGAGATAAGGGATATAGAAGAGAAAATAAAGTACTTACCTCTTGAAGAAATGACAAGAGAAAATTTTTTGAAGAAGATTGATAGAATTATTGTTGGTGGAAAAAATGATTTAAATATAATATATTATTAATTATATATAGTTATACTTGCTAAGTGTAGATTATTTATCATAAAATTAACTATGTTTGGAGATATGGATACTAGTTAAGGTGTAAATTTGTATATTTTTAAAATAATTAAAAGTAAACCGTACCATAAATAACGGAGGTTTTTACTAAAATTGGATTTTAAAAAGTTATTAATCAAAACTATACTTTGAAAATGAAAGTATAGTTTTTTTAGTTTAGAAAGTAGAAATAGTTAATAAAGAAAATTTATTAAAAAGACAATTAGGAGACAATATAACTTCAAAAGGAATTTGGAATAATCTAATACACTTAAAAGTCTTATTAAGTCAAAAAAATTTCACCACTTTAACTAACTTATACCAATAAAGCATACTTTCTAGTAACTATAATACCAAAAGGTGCCTTCTTTTCAATAGAAAAATAAAGATATAGAATATAAATGTGCTAAGGAAATAGTAGCAAATTAAATAGCATAAACAAAAGAAAAAGTAATTAATTTTTATTAAAATTTAATTATAAAAGGAGGCAGAATATGAATTCAACTTTATTTAAAAATATAGTTAATGGTGATTTTTATGATAGTAACTCAACAGAATTGATAGAAATAAGATCTCCACTTGATAGCTCAGTTCTTGGTAAAGTTCAAGCTATGAGCCAAGATGATGTAGATATTGTTATGTCAAATTCTAAAGAGGCTCAAAAGTCTTGGATGAAAACAACTATTTCAAAAAGAGCTGAGATTTTATATAAAACTGCGGAGTTATTACTAGAAAGAAAAGACGAAATAGCTAAGGTATTAGTTATGGAAATTGCTAAGGATGAAAAAAGTGCAATGTCTGAAGTAGTAAGAACTGCTGATTTTTTAAGGTTTACAGCGGATGCGGCTAAATCTATAGAAGGAGAAAGTATTCCTTCAGATAGTTTCCCTGGATTCGATAAAAGAAAAATTTCATTTGTTACAAGAGAACCTTTGGGCGTTGTTTTAGCAATATCACCATTTAATTATCCAGTTAACCTTGCTGCTTCAAAAATAGGCCCTGCTTTAATGGCTGGTAATTCAGTAGTATTTAAGCCTGCTACTCAGGGAGCTTTATCTGGTTTATTATTAGCAAAAGCTTTTAAAGATGCTGGTATTCCTGATGGTGTTCTTAACACTATAACTGGTAAAGGTAGTGTTATTGGTGATTATTGCGTAGAGCATAAAGATGTTGATTTTATAAACTTTACTGGAAGTTCTGAGATTGGAAAAAGAATTTCTAAGCTATCAGAAATGACTCCCTTATTATTAGAACTTGGTGGAAAAGATGCTGCCATAGTTTTAGGAGACGCAGATTTAGATTTAACTGCTAAAAACATAGTTGCTGGAGCATTTTCTTATTCAGGTCAAAGATGTACAGCTGTTAAAAGAGTTCTTGTTGTTGAAGCTATTGCTGATAAACTAAATGAAAAAATAGTAGCTGAAATGGCAAAGTTAAAGGTAGGAAATCCACTTGTTATTAAAGATGCACAAGTCGTTCCTTTAATTGATACAAAATCAGCTGATTTTGTAGAAAAATTAATGAAAGATGCTGAAAATAAAGGTGCTAAAGTTTTATTTGGTGGTAATAGAGAAGGCAATCTTATAGAACCAACTTTATATGATAATGTAACTCTAGATATGGATATTGCTTGGGATGAGCCATTTGGACCAATACTTCCAATAATTAGAGTTAAAGATAAAGATGAAGCAATTAAAATTGCTAATGAATCAGAATATGGATTACAATCTTCAGTATTTACTAGTAATATAAATGATGCTTTTTATATTGCTAAAAATCTAGAAGTTGGAACAGTTCAGGTTAATAATAAAACAGAAAGAGGTCCAGATCACTTCCCATTCCTTGGAATTAAGTCATCTGGTATGGGTACTCAAGGAATAAAATATTCAATTGAGTCTATGTCTAGACCAAAAGCAACTGTTATAAATTTAAATTAATACATAAACATTTAATTATTTCCTAAATGATTTATAATAAACATATCAATAATTAATTTACTCAATAAATTTATTTATACTTAATCCCTTCACTATAAAATATATGTAAAAGTTTCTATTATAAAAATAAATTTCAATAATAGATATAAAAAGGTGGATTCAAATTTATGAATCCACCTTTTTAATTATATTATTTTTCCATATCCATAGATATCTTTATACTTATAAGCATAAGTAATTGATATAATAGCAGCTAAAAATTCTGCTATGGGTACAGAAATCCAAATTCCTGTTATATTAAAAAATTTAGGTAATATAAGTATTCCACAAGCTATAAATACAAAGGTTCTTAAAAATGATATTATTGCGGATACTTTTCCATTTGAAAATGCTGTAAACATTGCTGTTATAAAAATATTAATACCTGCAATTAAAAAACTTACTCCAAATAGAATAAAGCCATTGTATCCTATAAGATACACATTACTTCCCTTTGATGAAAAGATTTCTATTATGTTTGATGCCATTACCATAGATAATATGTAAGATATTAATGAAATTGATATTATAAATATAAAACTATATCTTATTACTTTTTTAATTTGTTTTTTATTTTGTTCACCATAGTTATAACTTATAACTGGTGCTACACCAGAGGAAAAACCTATGTATATTGAAGTTATTAAAAATTGCCCATATAGTATGATACTAATTGCAGCTACTCCATCAGATCCTAAATATTCAATGAGGACAATATTAAATAGCATTGTGGTAATACCTGTAGATATATTTGCAACCATTTCAGATGAACCGTTTATACATGATTTTACTAAAAAATCTAAATCAAACTTAGGTTTAACAAAATAAAGTGTTTCTTTGTTTTTAAAAAAATATAAAGTTCCAAATAGGGCAGGGATTAAATTTCCTAATCCTGTTGCTAAGGCTGTTCCTAAAATCCCCATATTCATAGATACTAAAAATACGTAATCTAAAATTATATTAGCGCTACCACCAATTACAGTTAAAATTAATCCTATCTTAGGTTTACCTGCCGTTATTGTAAGCATTTGATATAACAAGTTTAAAATATAAAAAGGTACAAATATTAAGGACATAAGAAGGTAATATCTACAATAAGTATATAATTCCTCTGTAGATCCTAATAAATAGATTATCTTATCAGAAAATATGTAGCCTATAAGTCCAATTATTACCCCAATTACAACCCCCGTTGTTATTAATAATGTGAAATTTTGTTTAGCTTCATTTTCTTTAAGTTCTCCTAATTTTTTAGCTATTAAAGCACTTCCTCCATTAGCTAACATAACTCCTATTCCTATGACTAAATTTATGAATGGATATATTATATTAAATGATGAAAGGGCATCTGTATTTATAAATCTTGCTATAAAAACCCCATCAGCAATGCCATATGCAGCCATAAATATTAGCATAACTATTGAAGGGATTGTAAATCTTATTAAAGATGAAAATTTAAAATTTTGTGATATTGCATTTTCCAAATATTTATTCTCCTTTTTCTTTTGTTAATTTTTAAAAATATAAAAGACTTAGTTGATAATTTATAGAAATTCGCTAGAAACTCTATTCCAAAAATCATAACCTGGCATTCTAATTAAATTTACTTTTTTATCAGTTATATGTGTTTTTATTTTTAATACATTTTCAAATTTGTATTCAAATCCATCTACTACTATTAATATAGAATTTTCAAAGGTGTATTCTGGTGTTACTTCTACTATAGATTTCATAGAAAATAATGTACTAGATATAAAACTTCTATATGTATTTGTATTTAGTGGATTAATTGGAGTTATTTGAATTACATTCAATCTTGGATCTACAATGCTTCCTCTAGCTGAGTAGTTATGAGCAGTTGAGCCAGTTGGGGTAGATATTATTAATCCATCACCGCTTATTTTTTGAATTTTTTTTTGGTCTACACTTAAATTTGTATGTATAACCTTTGATCTATCACATTTTATAACAACTTCATTTATTGTAGAAATATTTATTTTTTTATCTTTTGTAATTACTTTGGTATTAAGAACAGGAAGTTGTTGTACAATATAATTTTTAGATAAATATAAATCTATAAATTCATCTATTTCTTCTACATTAACATCTGTAAAAAAACCAAGATGTCCTGTATTTATACCTACAAATGGTTTATTAGAAAAATTAAATTGATTGACAGCTGTTAAAAAAGAGCCGTCTCCACCTATTGATATTATCAATTCAGTTTTTTCATGAAGATAATTAATAGGCTTAAAACCTTTTTTTATTAAACTTTCTTCTAGTATTTTTTTAGTTTTTATAGATTTATCTAAGTTATTTGATCTTATTGTTACTATCCTATCCAATGTTATATATGTTCCTTTCTGTTCCATAATTTTATGATAATTGCAACTATTAGTATAAATACTTTCTAAATAAAAAAAAAGAAGGCACTTTTTGGTTACTGTATATAACAAAAGGTAGTTTTTATGTAATTATAGATCAATTACTTCACTTAAAATTATGGGGAATGGATCAGATGATTGAACAATTAATGTATTTAGTTTATGGAAAAGATGAAAATGATCCTAAATTTGATTTTGCGTATACACAATTCATGAATACATTAGAATCTACTGTTGAAGATTTATCTAAGAGTTTTTTAACTTTAGATGGAGAAGATAAAAAAATTTCCTTTGAAAGGGTTCAAAAGCAGGTAGATGATGAGTTGAAAAAATATAAATAAATTTTAATATTTTATCCTTTAGTGACGGAGTTGTGACGTATTTTTGACGGAGTTGAAACCTGAGTTTTTCTAGTGATATCAATGGTTTTGACGGAAGTGACGGACTTTTTCCTTTTCTGTAGTATACAGAAAAAAATAATAAAATATATAGATAAAAAAATATATAGTATACATGTATACATAGAAATAGAAAAAAGTCCGTCAAAGTCCGTCATAGGTCCTTCTAAGTAAGTTATATCAAGGGTTTAAAGCATGTGACGGATTTATAAAAGTCTGGTACAAGTCTGTCACAATACTTTTAGAGATTAAATTTACATGGTCTAAGCAGTAAAAAAGATTATATTTATGATAGAATTTTCTTATTAAGAAGAGAATCCTATGAATAATGTAAAATTTATTTTTGAAGATAATTTTATTATGCTTTATTAGGATAAGTTAGAAATATCATAGGAGAATAAGGGGATATTTAGTATGAAAAATAATGATTCAAAGATAAGTAAATACATAAGTTTAATACTAAGACATAAGCCAGAAGAAATAGGATTAAAACTAGATGAGCATGGATATTTAAGTGTATTAGATTTAATAGATGGGATAAATAAGTCCTATGAAGGATTTAGCATGGATGATTTAGAAAGAATAGTTAGAGAAGACTCAAAGGGAAGATATTCGTTTAATGAGGATAAGAGTAAAATAAGAGCTAATCAAGGTCATTCAATTAAAGTAGATCTAGGTTTAGAGCTTATTAAGCCACCAAAGGTTTTATATCATGGTACTGGAAGAAAATATTTAGAGTCAATTTTGAAAAATGGACTTATAAAGAAGGAAAGAAATTATGTTCATTTATCAAGGGATATAGAAACTGCAAGCATTGTTGGAAAAAGACATGGTGATTTAGTTATTTTAGAAGTGGATTCAGAGAGTATGTTTAATGATGGAATTAAGTTTTATTTATCTAAAAATAATGTATGGCTTTGTGACTATGTTAAGGTGGAATATATAAAAGAAATAAGTTTATTATAAAAACTAGGAAATAATATAGTGGCACAAATAAATAATAAAGATAATATGAAAATAAGTAATATATGAATGCAAGTAAATTGGATAATATCTATTTACTTGCATTTATTTTGTGTATAAATAATAAATAGATTTAAATATTATTGAAATGAAAATACTAATATGCTAGTATACTAATAAGGGGTTTGAACTTTATTGTCAAAATTAAACTATTCATAAAATATAATGTTCACGTAAAAGTAGTGATACTAATTACATATATGCCTTAAAATAAATAATAGTAGGTGAAATGAATGAGTAATATTTTAGATAACTTTAATAAGCAAAAAGATTTTTTAATTTGTATAGATTCTGATGGATGCGCAATAGATACTATGGATATAAAGCATATAAAGTGCTTTGGGCCATGTATGGTAACAGAATGGAATCTTGAAGAGTGGAAAGAACCTATACTAGAGAGATGGAATGAAGTTAATCTTTATACATTAACTAGAGGAATAAATAGATTCAAGGGGTTAGCTGTAGCGCTTATAGAAATTAATGAAAAATATATAACAATAGAAGGATTAGATGAATTTGTAAGATGGACTGAAGAAACTAAAGAGCTTTCAAATGAATCCTTAGAAGTTGAAATAGAAAAAACAAATAATATTTGTTTAAAAAAGGCTTTAGAATGGTCTAAGTCAGTAAACAAATCAATTGATTTATTAAGTGATGACGAAAAATGTCCATTTGAAGGAGTAAAAGAAGCTATTATATTGGCTAAAAAAGTTGCAGATATAGCAATAGTATCATCTGCAAATGAAAAAGCAGTTTTAGATGAGTGGAATAAACATGGTCTTTTAGAAAATGTTGATATAGTTTTAACTCAAAACATTGGATCAAAATCTTATTGTATAAATAAACTTATTGCAAAAGGATATAGTAGAAATAATGTATTAATGGTTGGAGATGCTTTAGGAGATCTTAAGGCAGCTGAAGAGAACGAAGCTTTATATTACCCAATAATGGTTAGAAAAGAAAAAGAATCATGGGTTAGATTTTCTAAAGAGGCTTTAGAAAGATTTACTAGTAATTCTTATTATGGTGAATACCAAGAGAAAGTTATAGCTGAATTTAAAGCGAATTTATCTAAATAAAGCTATCTAACGAGGAGATGGAGTAAGTATGAATGAGTTAGGATTTAGAAGTAAAAAGGTTTTGGGCTTTGGAGAGATAATGTTAAGGCTTACTCCTCCAAATAACCAAAAAATAATACAAGCAAATTCCTTTGAAGCTGTGTATTCAGGCGGAGAAGCAAATGTAATAGCAAGTCTTGCCATATTAGGACATGATACTAAGTTTGTAACTAAACTTCCAGATAATTATCTAGGAAAAAAGGTTATTAGTAAATTTAGAGGTTATAATGTTGATGTAAACGATATTGTGATTGGAGAAGGTAGATTAGGCGTATATTACTCTGAAATTGGACATGGTCTTAGAAGTACTGAAGTTATATATGATAGAAAATATTCTGCAATATCTATGGCCTCAAAGGATGAATTTAATATAGATAATATGCTAAAAGGTGTTGGATTAGTTCATTTATCGGGAATAACTCCAGCTTTAAGTAAGGATTTAAAAATGCTTATAATAGAGATTGCAAAGGAATGCAAAAAGAAAGGGATTTTAGTTTCCTATGATTCAAATTATAGATCAAAATTATGGTCTATAGATGAAGCAAAGGAAGTATTAGAGGAAATATTAAATTATGTAGATTTTGCTTTTTTAGGATCTCTAGATATGATTAATATATTAAAATTTGAGGATAATAGCTTAGATTTTGATGAAAAATTACAATATCATTATGAAATGTTATTTAAAAAATATCCAAACTTAAGATATGCAGCTTGTACTAAAAGGATTGTAAATTCAATTAATAATAATACTTTAAAAGGCTACCTATTTAATGGAAAAGAATTATTAAAATCAAATTCATATACTTTTGATATATTAGATAGAGTTGGTGGTGGAGATGCATTTACAGCAGGAATTTTACATGGAATTTTAAATGAAATGCCAAATGAAAGAGTTGTTGAGTTTGGAACATGTGCTAGTTCACTAAAGCATTCAATAATAGGTGATATAAATATAATTGATGAAGATACTATTAATTCAGTTATAGATAATGGTTTATGCAATGTAAAAAGATAATAAAATCATATACATTTTTATAATAAAAAGGGTAAAAAATTTATATTTTAGGAGGAATTATATATGTTATATCCAATAATTACAGAATCAAGACAATTAATAGACTTAAGTGGTATATGGAAATTCAAATTAAATGAAGGAAATGGTTTAACAGAAGAGTTAAGTAAAGCACCATTAGAAGATACCATAGAAATGGCTGTACCATCATCATATAATGATTTAGTAGAAAGTCAAGAAGTAAGAGATCATGTTGGATGGGTATGGTATGAAAGAAACTTTACTATTCCTAAAACATTACTTAATGAAAGAATAGTATTAAGATTTGGCTCAGCAACACATGAAGCAAAGGTATATTTAAATGGAGAATTATTAGTTGAACATAAGGGAGGATTTACTCCTTTTGAGGCTGAGATAAATGATTTATTAGTATCAGGGGATAATAGATTAACTGTAGCAGTTAATAATATAATTGATGAAACTACTTTACCAGTAGGATTAGTAAAAGAAGTTGAAGTGGATGGAAAAAAGGTTATAAAAAATTCAGTTAACTTTGATTTCTTTAACTATGCAGGTATACATAGACCAGTTAAAATATATACAACACCAAAGAGTTATGTAGAAGACATAACTATTGTTACAGATTTTAAAGAAAATAATGGATATGTTAATTATGAAGTACAAGCTGTAGGTAAATGTAATATTAAAGTAACTATAATTGATGAAGAAAATAATATAGTTGCAGAAGGAGAAGGTAAGGAAGGAAAGCTTACTATAAATAATGTACATTTATGGGAGCCTATGAATGCATATCTTTATAAGTTAAAAGTAGAATTATTAGATGATGAAGAGATTATTGATACTTATTTTGAAGAATTCGGAGTAAGAACTGTTGAAGTAAAAGATGGTAAATTCTTAATAAATAATAAACCTTTTTACTTTAAGGGCTTTGGTAAACATGAGGATTCTTATGTTAATGGAAGAGGAATAAATGAAGCCATCAATATAAAAGACTTTAACTTAATGAAGTGGATTGGAGCAAATTCTTTCAGAACATCTCATTATCCATATTCTGAAGAAATAATGAGACTTGCAGATAGAGAAGGTATAGTTGTAATTGATGAAACGCCAGCTGTTGGATTACATTTAAACTTTATTGCAACAGGATTTGGTGGTGATGCTCCTAAAAGAGATACATGGAAAGAAATTTGTACTAAAGAAGCTCATGAAAGAATTTTAAGAGAATTAGTTTCCAGAGATAAGAATCATCCATGTGTTGTAATGTGGTCTGTAGCAAATGAGCCAGATTCAGATTCAGAAGGAGCAAAAGAATATTTTGAACCGTTAATAAAATTAACTAAAAAATTAGATCCACAAAAAAGACCTGTTACCGTAGTTACTTATTTAATGTCTACACCAGATAAGTGTAAGGTTGGAGACATAGTAGATGTCTTATGTTTAAATAGATATTATGGATGGTATGTAGCTGGAGGCGATTTAGAGGAAGCTAAGAGAATGTTAGAGGATGAATTAAAAGGATGGGAAGAGAGATGTCCTAAGACTCCTATAATGTTTACTGAATATGGAGCAGATACTGTTGCAGGGCTTCATGACACAGTTCCAGTTATGTTTACTGAAGAATATCAAGTAGAATATTATAAGGCAAATCATGAAGTTATGGATAAGTGTAAAAATTTTGTTGGTGAACAAGTATGGAACTTTGCTGATTTTGCTACAAGTCAAGGAATTATAAGAGTTCAAGGAAATAAAAAAGGTATATTTACTAGAGAAAGAAAGCCTAAAATGATAGCTCATTCTTTACGTGAAAGATGGACAAATATACCGGAATTTGGATACAAAAAATAAAATTTTATTAGTTTTTATTTTAAAAATTAGGTATGCATTGTGTACCTAATTTTTCTTATGCTATAATGGCATATACTAGTGTACTAGATTTTAAGGTTTAGAATTAAGTTTTTTAGACAAATATAATAGGAGGAATTTTAAGATGATTCTTTATGAAAAATTGGAGAAGGAAACTTGTAAAGAGTATGTTTATAGAGTGCTAAAAGATAATATTATGTCATTAGAACTAAGTCCAGGTGAGATATTAAGTGAATCTGATTTGTCAAAAAAATTAAATGTATCAAGAACACCTATAAGGGAAGTATTAATAAAGCTTAAGGCTGAAAAATTAATAGAGGTTAAGCCACAAGCAGGTACTTATGTTTCTCAAATAGATTGGAATTTGATAGAAGAGGCTATTTTTATTAGATATAACCTAGAAAAAGAAGCATTAAAAGAAGCTTGTGAAAATTTCTCAGAAGATACATTAATTGAAATGGAAAAATGTTTATTTGCTCAAAAGTTAGTTGCACAAAAGGGCAATAATTTATTAGAGTTTCATAATTTAGATAAAGAATTCCATAAGCTAATATTTATTGGGATAAATAAATCTAATGTATGGGAATCTATCTGTAATATAAGTACTCATTATAATAGAATGAGATTATTAGCAGAGATAAGGTTAAATAAAGAGTTTTTAGTAGATCAACATATAACATATTTAAATATTTTAAAAAATAAAGATAGTAACATTATCGATGAAGTTGTATCAAAGCATATAAAAGCACCTGTTGAACAGTGGAAGAAACTAATAAAAGAAGATCCTGAAATAGCTAATTTTATAATATTATAAGAAATATTATAAAGCATTTATAGAGTATAAAATTATAAGTCATAGCATGGGAAAAAGTCATATAGTATTAAGATTAATATTATGTGACTTTTTTATTATAAAAAAATTTAAATGTTTTCAAAAAAGCTGTTGTAATTCATATATTAATATGCTAGTATACAAGTATAGTATTGCAAGGAGGAATGGAAAATGAAATTACCGTTTAATATTGATTTAAAAGATAAAGTTTGTGTTGTAACAGGTGGAACAGGGGTTATATGTGGAGCAATGGCAGACGCACTTGCAGAATGTGGAGCGAAAGTCGCAATTTTAGCATTAGGACAAGAAGCTTGTGATAATAAAGCTAGAGAGATAAATGAAAAGGGCGGCACAGCAATAGGAATTGAAACTAATGTTTTAGATAAAGAAAATCTAAAAAAAGCTCATGAAATAATTCTTAAAGAGTTTGGAACAGTTGATATATTAATAAATGGAGCTGGAGGAAATCATCCAAAAGGAACTACAACTAAAGAATACTTAGAAGTAGAAGATTTAGAAAATGAAGACATAACAACATTCTTTGATTTAGATGCAAAGGGAGTAGAATTTGTATTTAACTTAAACTTCTTAGGAACATTACTTCCATCACAAGAGTTTAGTAAAGATATGATTAATAAAGAGGGTGCAACAATCATTAATATTTCATCAATGAATGCATTTACACCACTTACTAAAATACCTGCATATTCAGGAGCAAAGGCTGCAGTAAGTAATTTTACTCAATGGCTTGCGGTACATATGTCTAAAGTTGGAATAAGAGTTAATGCTATAGCACCAGGATTCTTCGTAACAGCTCAAAATGAAAAATTATTATTTAATGAAGATGGAACACCAACACCAAGAACAGAAAAGATATTAAATAGTACTCCTATGAGAAGATTCGGAGAAGCTAGTGAGCTAATAGGAACACTATTATACTTAGTATCAGAAGAAGCATCAGGATTTGTAAATGGAGTAGTTATTCCAGTTGATGGAGCATTTTCAGCTTACTCAGGAGTATAGGAGGAAAAGAAGTAATGATTTTAGATGAATTAAAAGCAAGTGGAATTGTAGCTGTAGTTAGAGGGAAAAGTCATGAAGAAGCTAGAGGATACATGGAAGCTTGTTTAAAAGGTGGAATTAAATCATTAGAACTTACTTATACAATACCAAATGTATGTGAGCTTATTAAAGAATATAGCTCACATGCAGAAGCATTAATTGGAGTAGGAAGTGTTTTAAATGGTAAAATGGCTTCCGATGCTATTGAAGCTGGGGCAAAGTATGTTGTAAGTCCAGGATATAGTGAAGAAGTTAATAAGGTATGCAAAGAAATGAATGTTCTTTATTTACCAGGATGTATGACAGTAAGTGAAATAATGAAAGCTATGGATGCAGGAAATAAAATGATCAAATTATTTCCAGGAGATGTTTTTGGTGCAAAATATGTAAAAGCAATAAAGGCACCTATTCCAAATGTTGAAATAATGCCAACTGGTGGAGTTTCAGTAGATAATATTGAAGAGTGGTTTGCGAATGGAGTTTCTTGCGTTGGAGTTGGAAGTTCATTAATAAAAGGATCACTTGAGGATATAGAAAACACAGCTAAAGCTTTCATGAAAAAGATGGAGAAAATTCGTTGTTAAAATTTTTTGAATAAATTTGTATACTAGTATTTAAAAGAGTGCTAATAAGATTAAGAAATAGAGGTTTATTTATTAAGGGGAGGAAAAATCATGGAAATGACGTTCAGATGGTATGGTAAAGATGATCCAGTTAAACTTGAATACATCAAACAAATACCAGGAATGAAGGGAATAGTCACGGCTATATATGATATTCCAGTTGGAGAAGTATGGCCGTTAGAAAGAATTTTAGAATTAAAAAAAGAAATAGAAAGTCATGGGTTAAAGCTTTCAGTAATAGAAAGTGTACCAGTACATGAAGATATAAAACTTGGTTTACCAACAAGAGATAGATATATAGATAACTATATACAAACAATTAGAAATTTAGCAGAAGCTGGTGTAGATACAATATGCTATAACTTTATGCCGGTATTTGATTGGACAAGATCTGATTTAAATTATAAGTTAGAAGATGGTTCAACATGCTTAATTTATGATGAAGAACAAGTTAAGAAGATGGATCCAGCTTTAGGAGAATTAGAGTTACCAGGTTGGGATACTTCTTATGGAGAAGGTGGACTTAAAGGTTTACTAGAACAATATAAAGATATAGATGAAGAAATACTATGGAGCAATTTAAATTACTTTATACAAAGAATAATGAAAGTTGCTGACGAAGTAAGAATGAAAATGGCAATACATCCGGATGATCCACCATGGGGAATATTTGGATTACCAAGAATAATAACTAACTTTGATAATTTAAAGAGATTTATAGATTTATATGATAGTCCATATCACGGAATAACTTTATGTACAGGCTCTTTAGGATGTACAAAGGTAAATGACATGGTTCAAATGATTAATTATTTCGGTAAAGAAAGAAATAGAATACATTTTGCTCATCTTAGAAATGTTAAGATAACTGGAGATAGTAGCTTTAATGAAGTTGCTCATTTATCAGAAGCAGGATCATTAGATTTCTATGAAATAGTAAAAGCATACTGTGATTATGATTTTGCAGGTCCATACAGACCGGACCACGGAAGAATGATATGGGGAGAGACAGGTAGACCTGGATATGGTTTATACGATAGAGCTTTAGGTGCAGTATATATAAATGGATTAATTGAGGCAATTAAAAAGAATAAGAAAAATTAATTTATAAGGGGATAATGAAATGAAGAAATTTATGGATAAAGACTTTTTACTAGAAAATGAAGTAGCAAAGGTTTTATACCATAATTATGCTTCAAAGGTGCCAGTGTTTGATTATCACTGTCACCTAGTTCCTATGGAAATAGCCACAGATCATAAATTTAAAAATTTAACTGAAATGTGGCTATACCATGACCACTATAAGTGGAGGGCCATGAGAAGCTTTGGTATAGATGAAGAATACATAACAGGAAATGCAAGTGATTATGATAAATTTTATCAGTTTGCAAAAATGATGCCATATTTAATTGGAAATCCTATTTATCATTGGTCTCATTTAGAGCTTAAAAGATTCTTTGGAGTAGAAGAAACATTAAGTGAAAAAACAGCTAGTACTATATGGGAAAAATGTAATAAAGTCATAGAAAATAATAATTTAACTGCAAAGAAATTAATTGAAATGGCTAATGTAGTTTATATTGGAACTACTGATGATCCTATAGATGACCTAAGATATCATAAGCAATTAAAAGAAGATATCAACTTTAAATGTTCTGTTAATCCAAGTTTTAGACCTGAAAAGGCAATGAAGATACAAAATGAAGGATTTAAAGAGTATATAGGTAAGTTAGCTGAAGTAAGTAATGTTGAAATTAAATCTTTTGATGATTTAAAGAAAGCTTTAGAAATAAGATTAGATTACTTCTATGAAAATGGATGTATGATTACAGACCATAGTTTAGAGAGGGTTGTTTTTTATAAATTTTCATGTGAAGAAATTAACGAAATATTCATTAAAGCATTAAATGGGGAAAATATAAATAATGAAGAAGCATCAAAATATTCAGTAGCTTTATTAATATCACTTGGAAAAATGTATGCTGAAAGAAATATGGTAATGCAATTACATATAGGTGCATTAAGAAATAATAACACAAGAATGTTTAATAGAATTGGTGCAGATGCTGGTTTTGATAGTATTGATGATGGAGAAATAGCATATTCACTTTCAAGAATACTAGATGAATTAGATAAGGAAGATAAACTTCCAAAAACTATTTTATATTGTCTAAATCCAAAGGATAATGAAGTGCTTGGTACTATGATTGGTAATTTCCAAGGAGGAAATATAGCAGGAAAGATACAATTTGGATCAGGATGGTGGTTTAATGATCAAAAAGATGGTATGGAAAGACAAATGATGGCCTTATCACAACTTGGACTTATAAGTCAATTTGTTGGTATGGTAACTGATTCAAGAAGCTTTTTATCTTATACAAGACACGAGTATTTTAGAAGAATATTATGTAATTACTTAGGCAATTTAGTTGAGTCAGGACAATATCCTTATGACGAAGAAATCTTAGGTGAAATTGTTCAAAATATTTGTTATAAAAATTCAGCTAAATATTTTAAAAGATAATAATTGATATAGGATGGAAATATTATTTAATTAAAATTTCCATTCTATATGGGTATTATAAGAATTTAAATATAAATTTATTCAATGATGAAAAATATTTTGGGAGGATAAATAATTATGGTTCTTGATTTAATAAGCAAAAAAGAAGAACAAGTGAAATCGTTTAACATGGGCGATAAGATTGGATATGCATTTGGAGATTTTGGATGTGCAACATTCTTTGCTTTTGTAAGTAGTTATTTAATGGTATTCTACACAGATGTATTAGGGATTAGTGCAGCAGCGGTTGGTACACTATTTATAGTAGCTAGATTTTGGGATGCAATTAATGACCCTATAATGGGAGTACTTTTAGATAAGGCAGAAGCTACTAGACATGGTAAGTTTAGACCTTATGTTGTTAGATTTGGAGTGCCAATGGTTATTGTTGGAATCCTAGCTTTTACAGCAATACCGGGATTACCAGATAATATGAAATTACCATACGCATATGTAACATATATTTTATATGGTATGTTATATACTGCCGTTAATATACCTTATGGATCACTAGCTTCAGTAATGACTAATGATTCTGATGAAAGAACTGCATTATCAACTTTTAGAAATCTTGGATCTATGTTAGCTAATGTTTTAGTGATGATATTAGTTCCTAAGATAATCTTTAATGCACAAGGTGAAGTTACAGCAGAAGGATTTATAACTTGTGCCGTAATATTAGCAATTATTTCAACTATTTCATTTTTCTTTAATTTTAGATTAACTAGAGAAAGAATAGTACATAAAGTAAATAATAACAAAAAAAGTATTGGACAAACAATTGCATTATTATTTAAGAATAGAGCTTTCATAGGGGTTGCAATAGCTTCATTTTTAATGTTAGGTGGTTCATTAGCATTAAGTAGTTTAAATGTATATATATTTAAGGATTATTTTAAAGAGCCTGGTCTTACAGCTTTTGGTGGAATGATTGGTATGTTAGCATCTATAATTGTTATACCATTTGCTGGAGCAATAGTTAGAAAATTAGGAAAGAAAGAGTCAGCTGTATTAGGATCAGCTTTTGCAGCTTGTATGTATACAGTAATGTTATTTATACCTAATTTATCAGTAATGTTATTCCTTGTATTATCATTCTTAGCAGGACTAGGATCAGGGTTAGTAAATACAATAATTTGGGCATTAGTTTCAGATGTTATTGATTATCAAGAGTACACTACAGGGGAAAGAAATGAAGGTACAGTTTATTCTTCATATTCATTAGCTAGAAAATTAGGTCAAGTTATATCTGGTGGTATGGGCGGATTTGCCTTATCTTTATTAGGATATCAATCAGGAGCTACAGTACAAGCAGAAAACATTGGTGTTGGTATCAAAAATATAGGAATAGGAATGGCTGCCGGAGGATTTATATTAACTACATTAATTTTAGTATTTGTATATAATCTTTCTAAGAAAAAAGTAAATGAAATGAATAAAGTATTAGAAGAAAGAAGAGAAGCTCAATAAAAAATATTTAATAAGTATGTGGGTACTTAGAAATTTTGAGGATAAAAGGAGAAAGGCAAATGGTAAATTTAAAAGTAAAACCATATAATCTAGATGAAGAATCTATAAAATGGGTAGAAGATACAATAAAAAATATGTCTATAGAAGAAAAAATAGGACAACTATTTGTAAACATGGGAGCAAGCCGTGATGAAGAATATTTAAAAAGTGTTTTAAATAATTATCATATTGGAGCTGTTCGTTATAATCCAGGTAAGGCTGAAGAAGTATATGAACAAAATAGAATACTACAAGAAAATTCTAAAATTCCACTATTAATAGCAGCTAATACAGAGGCTGGTGGAAATGGGGCTTGTACAGATGGAACATATGTTGGTAATGAGGTTAAAATTGCTGCTACTCAAGATCCACACTATGCTTATGAATTAGGAAGAATATCAGGAATTGAAGCATCTGCTATAGGATGCAACTGGAGTTTTGCTCCAATTGTTGATATAAATAGAAACTGGAGAAATCCAATAATATCTACTAGAACTTGGTCTGCAGATGCCGATCAAACTTTAGAGTTATCTTTAGAATATATGAGAGGCATAATGGAATCTGGAATTTTACCAGCTGCTAAGCATTTCCCAGGTGATGGTATAGATGAAAGAGATCAGCATTTATCATTTGCTCCAAATACTTTATCAGTTGAAGAGTGGAATGCTACTTTCGGAAAAGTATACTCTGGATTAATTGAAGCAGGTCTTCCATCAATAATGGCTGGACATATTGCTTTGCCTGAATATGTAAAATATTTTAATCCAGATGCTACAATTAAAGAAATGAATATGCCTGCAACTTTAAGTAAATATATATTAACAGATTTATTAAAAGGTCAAATGGGATTCAATGGATTAGTTGTAACTGATGCATCTCACATGGTTGCTATGACTTCAGCTATGAAGCGTAAAGATATGTTACCAACTGCAATTGCAGCAGGTAGTGACTTATTCTTATTCTTTAATGATCCAGATGAAGATTTTCAATGGATGATGGAAGGATATAAGAATGGAGTTATAACTGAAGAAAGACTTCATGATGCATTAACTAGAATATTAGGATTAAAGGCATCTTTAGGTCTTCATAAGAAAGCTAAGACTGAAATATTACAACCAAAAGAAGAAGCTATGGCTAAGATTGGTTTAGAAGAAAACAAAAAGGCTGCTTTAGAAATAGCAGATAAGGCGATAACTTTAGTTAAGAATAATGAAGAAATATTCCCAATTTCACCAGATAAGACTAAAAGAGTATTACTTGTAAAGGTTAAAGGTTTCGATGGGGGATTTGGTAAATTCTTAGCTCTTATGCAAGGAGCACAAAAGGGGCCTGTAGATATAATGAAAGAATTATTAGAACAGGAAGGATTCCAAGTAGAAATATATGAATCACCAGTAGATAAGATCATGAAGTTACCAAAAGAAGAGATGGGTGCTGCTATTGGAAATATTTATGCTGGCAAGCGTCCAATAGCTGAATTAACTTCAAAATATGATTTAATTATAAATTTAGCTGATGTAGGGGCAAGTGTTGATCAACGTCTTCAATGGCCACCAAGTAAAGGTACACCAGATATTCCATTCTATGTTAATGAAATACCTACTATCTTTATATCTCTACAATGCCCATTCCATTTAGCTGATGTTCCACAAGTTAAAACTTATATAAATGCTTATGATTCTAAAGAATTTAATATTAAAGCTTTAGTTGATAAAATGATGGGACGTTCAGAATTTAAAGGAGTAAGTTCAGTAGATGCTTTCTGCGGACTTAAAGATACTAGATATTAATAAAATAATGTTAATATAAAAACACCAAAAACTTAATATATTATAACTAAAAATCAACAATAAAAAGGCATTTTCTTTTTGGATTAAGAAAATGCCTTTTTTGTTTTAAATTTAATTAATTAAAATAGACATAAAGAAAATATTGTGTGATTTTGTAATTATGTTCCAAAAAAATATATTAAGGAATTAAATTTAGAGAAAGTTTTTTTAGGATATTTTAAATTTAAAATATAAAATTAGCATTAAAACCTTGATAAAACTCTGTATTAAAAGTATAAAAAAATCAAAAATTATTTGATGAATTAATAAAATATACATGTAAAATATATTATTTTAAAAATAAAAACTTAATAAAATTAACAAATAATATTTGCTGTGAAAAAATGTTTTTGACAGTTTTTTTAAAATACTGTAACATACAAATACAAATTGAAAATTAAGTGTTAAAAAGTAATGAATTTTAAGAAATAATTAGTAAATATTAAAATGTTATAGAAACGTTGATGTATATTCTGTATTTGGGCATCTGGAATATGCTGAGTTAGTGATGCAACCGACTATATTTATAAAAAGTTATAAATATAGTCGGTTTTTTATTTTCCATTTTTTAAGAGAGGAGGGCTTATTTTATGAAGAATGGTAAAAATTTTAATATATTTACCTTATGGTCAGTTGTTATTTCTATGATAGTAATTATGATCTTTCCTGGAAGCATTGTTTTAGGAGAAGAAACAAAATCAGTTCAAAATGATGGAGCTGTTGAAATTACAAGCACTACTTTTGAGAGTAATACTGTGGCTAAAGACATAAGCAATAATTTAAGAATTGACTATAAGATTTTGAATAAAGATAAGCTTAAAGATGGTGATAAAATTGTTATCAGTTTGCCAGATATATTTAAAGACATAGAGCCTAAATGTCCTGATCAGCATTTTAAGGATTTTGATGTTAAGGATGGAGTGGTGACTTTAACCTTTAATGAAAATGTAGAAAAAGCTGTAACAGGATATATGATTATAAGATTTGTGGGAAATAGCAATATTAGAAATGGAGTAAGTTACCCAGTTAGTATTGATTTAAATGGAAAGCCAAGCACTGTTTATATAACAGGAGAAGAATATTCCAATTCTAGTTCTGGTGGACAATACCCCCTTATGTATAAGACTGCTGATTTACCAACAGCTGCTACAGATAAGGAACAAGGAAGAGAGTATTATGGAGAGATAGTAGACAGGAATAAACCTATAAAATATTTTGTGGAAATAAATTTAGGTGATGGAGTAAATCCAAATACAAGAAGTTATTTAAGCAATGCTGATTTTTTTGATAATATTCCAAAGGGCATGGCTTTAGATGTAAATAGTATATGCATAAAAAGAATGGGTTATTATGATGAAAGAAGTAGTGATGTTACCAAGGATTTTTGGGAGAGTAATAGAATAAAGGCTGATACCAAACATTTAGAAATAAATTTTGGTGACATAAGATATGAGAGATATACAGTTATTTATGAAACTCGTATTACTTCTACCGAAAGTGGATATTTAAATGATGCTAAATTATATTATGATGATAAAGAGTTGCCTTCAAAGCATTATTCAAAGTTATCAAAGGATGCAGGAGCATTAAATGTTTATAAATATGTTGATAAGACAAAGGTTAAAAATAATCTTAATGACCAAAAAATTAAATATGATATTAAGTTTGATTCCTATGGATACTTTTTTAAGGATACTTTAAATATTATTGATAAATTAGATCCTAGACTAAGTGATATTAAGATTACGGCTACAGATCAATTTATAACTGATTTTGATGAAAACACAAAGGAATTAGTTATTAAAAATAGTAATGGAGATATAGATGCTAAAAAGCCAGCATATATCACCATAGAAGCAAGTATGAAAAATGTAGGGCCAGGGGAAGTAGTAAAAAATATTGCATATGTAAATGGAAATCCAACTAATGAGGTTTCAACTAGAAAGAATCCTATAGTGGAAATAATCAAGGTTTCTAAAGACGATGTAGAATCAAATTTACTTGAAGGAGCAATTTTTAAACTAACAACTAAAGATGGTAAAACTGTTAAGGATGTGTACAACAAAGGAGTTAAAACGTTTACAACAAGTTCTGAAGGGTCAATAAGGTTTGAATTACCTAATGGAGATTATAAATTAGAGGAAATAAAGGCTCCTAATGGGTATAAACTTGATCAAACGCCTATTGAATTTACTGTAAATGATGAAAGTAAGATAGTTAAGGTTGTGGCTAAGGATGATCCTTTACCAACTACTTGTAACTTAGTTATAAACAAAATAAATGAAAAAGAAATTCCTATTTTAGGAGCTAAATTTAAATTATTTGAAGAAAGTAATCCAAAAAAAGTTTTAAAATTTAGTTCTCAGAAAAATAATTACGAATTAAATCAAAATGGAGTTGGGAAATTAACACCTTCAGGGAAAAATGCATCTTTTAAAATTAATAATTTACATTATGGCAATTACATATTAAAAGAGGTACAGGCTCCTAAGGGATATAAATTAAGTGATGATATTTATATAACTCTAGGTTTTGAAGAAAGTTTTTATAGAGTTGGAAAACAAGGTGAAAAAATAATTTTAAATAAAAATACAGAAACAAATACATATAATATTTCAGTTGAAAATGTTCCAAGAATAATACTACCAGAAACAGGGGGCAGTGGAACTTCTAAATTTTCATTCATTGGAATTATACTTTTAGCAGGTGTATTAAGCATAGTTAGTACTACAAAATTTGTTTTAAAAGAAAGGGAGAATTAATAGATGAAAAATAATATATTAAAAAAGTTTAGCTTTATGATGGTGTTTATTTTTGTTTTTATTACAACATCAATACCTGTATTTGCGGCTACGCCATCAATTTCTAAAGATGCTCCTATAAAGGGAAGTATCACAATATCAAAAAAAGGTGCTACATTTACTGCATATAAGTTATTAGATGCAATTAAAAGTGGAGATGCATATGAATACTCAGTAAATAGTGATTTAAAAGACTTCTTTAACAATTCTAATTATGGTTCTTATAGCCAAGAATCAATTCAAAAATTAAATGGAGAACAAGTAAAAGAATTTGCTATTAACTTACATAAATATATTCTTGAGAATAAAAAGAGTGGACAAGAACTTAAAGATGGGCAAAAGAACACTGTTGACTTAGGTTATTACCTAGTTACAGAAACTTCAAGTGATTCAGAGGGGGCGGCAGTTGCTTCAACACCTATAATAGTTTCAGTTCCTCAAGTTTCAGGAGATTCATGGAATTATGATGTAACTATTAATCCAAAGGATAACACTCCTATATTAGAAAAAAACATAGTTAAAGAGAATCAAAGAGTTAAAACTTCATCTGAGAATATTGGAGATGTTGTTAAATACGAAGTAAAAGCTTCCATACCAGTTTATCAAAAGAATGCACAGAATATAATGTACAAATTTACTGACACTATGAGCAAGGGATTAACATATGATGAGAAAACTGGCTTTAAGGTGACTTCAGGAGATAAAGTTTTTGCTAAGGATACAGATTATACTGTAGAAGTTAAAAAGCAAGGAGATGGAGAAACAGTTATTACAATAAACTTTGTATATGAGAATATAAAAGCTTATGCAGAGACTGGAATAACTTTAAATTATCAAGCTGCTTTAAATAAGGATGCAGTTATTAGTAATAAAGAAAACTTAGGAAATACTAACAACATAGAATTAGACTATACAAATAACCCACATGTTAAAGATAGTTATAAGAAATTAACTGATAAGGTTACTACTTATACCTTTGGATTTGGAATTACAAAGGTTGATTCAGAAATTAATTCTAAGCTTTTACAAGGTGCTAAATTTTCAGTAAAAGATGCAGGTGGAAAGACTGTAGCTAAATATACATATGATGAAAAAGGACAAGTAGTTTCTTTAAGTGGAAATGGGGTAACTAACTCAAAGGGAATCACAACATTCCTAGGCTTAAAAGAAGGAAAGTACCTTATTACAGAGGAAGTAGCTCCATCTGGATATAGCTTATTAAAAAATCCAATAGAAGTGACAATTACAGCTAATAAAGATGAGTCTGGAAATTACACAGGAGCTGCAACTATAGAGGTTTCTAATGGAAATAAAGCAGGACAAATAATAAATGATATTTCAGAGAATGATGGAAATATATTATTTAATGTTCAAATAGAAAACCATGCTGGATTTTCTCTTCCATCAACAGGGGGATTAGGAAATACAGGATTTATAAAAATAGCTATTATCTTATTAAGTATAGTTTGTGTTTTAGCTATACTAGGACTTGGCTACACTAAATTTGAAAATAGCAGAAAAACTAAGAACTAAACTTAAAAATTAAATACAGAGCTCTAAATCAAAATACTGTTATAAAACTTACAAACATATTCCGAGAATTACTAGATTTTAAGTGAAAGTCCAAATTTTAATTTGGAAACTTGAACTTATCCAATGGAACTTTAGTTACATTGGAGTCATTTGAATAATTATTACTTCGAAGATATTACTAAAGCTTCGAAACTTAAGTGAAAGCCCAAATTTTTAATTTGGAATCTTGAACTTATGCAATCGAACTTTGTGAGATTGTATTCCTAATAAATTAACAGTCTCAGCTTTTTAACGTAATATCTTCTACGCAATAATTTAAATTCTAAAGCTCATCTAGATATTCTCTTCATACTGTTTGTAAGTTTTATTAATAAGTTATTTTAATATAAGCTCTATAAATAAAAACTTCTTTTTAATTTAAATTATAAAAAGAAGTTTTTTTATGACATGAGGATTTTCGTCTTTTAGGTTAATTAAACTTTAGGAGGTGAGTTGGTGCATATCAAAATAACCTATAACTAATGAACTTTGATATAGCACTAGATTTTTTGAAAAGGCTAAAAAGAATATATTTTTCTATTTTAATTTTGATTACACTTATTGCTCTGGGATTTTTGTTATATCCTAGTTTTTCTAATTACATAAATAATAAATTTGCAGTTTCTACAATTTCTGATTATACAGAGAAGATAAATAATGTTAAGAATGAAGAAGTTGATGATTTAATAAAAAATATTAATAAATATAATGAAGATTTATTTAATGGAACTGCTGAGAATGAATTGCCAGATTACTTAAATATTCATCAGGGGGATGTCTTAGGGTACATAGAAATTCCTAGTATAAATATTAAGTTACCTATATACTATGGAACTTCAGTTGATATTTTAAAAAAGGGAGTTGGAGTTTTAGAGGGGACATCACTTCCTGTAGGAGGGGAAAATACTCATTCAGTTTTATCAGCTCATACTGGATTAGCAAATCAAAAACTTTTTACTGATATAGACAAGCTAAAAGATGGAGATGTTTTTTATTTGCATATTTTAAAAAAGGATCTTGCTTATAAAGTGAATCAAATAAAAGTTGTTCACCCAGATGAAATTGATGAACTAAAAATATCAGATGAAAAGGACTATGTAACTTTACTAACTTGTTATCCTTATGGAATTAATACTGAACGTTTATTAGTAAGGGGAGAGAGAACTGATTTAAGTCCAAGTAATGTAGAGCAGGTTCAAAAGGAAATAAGCACTTTTAATCATTCAAATGAAAATTTAATACTAATAGTTATAATATTAATTTCAGTGCTAATAATTATTTTCTTATTGTTTTTAATTATGAAATTTAAAGGGAAAAATAAGAGTAGATAGCTATGCACTTAAGAACACAATTATTCCTTTAAGAGTATAATATATAAAAAATTAAATTGGAGAATATTATGATATCTAGAGAAAAATATGTTACCTCATCATTAGAATTACATCTTTTTTTTATGAGAGTTATGAAAGAACATGCCATATTTTTAGAGGCAGGACTAGGGCCTAAAAATTCAAAGATTGCTAAGGAATTAGATAAGTGCAAGGGAAATCTTGAAAAACTTTTATTTGATGTAGTAAAGCTAAGTAAGGGAAGGGTTAGACAATCCATAGTAGATTCAGGAGAAGTCTTTACTGATTATACTTTAGAGACAGAAAAGAAAACAGAGCATTATACAGGAATTAATATTAATTCTAAAATAACAACAATGGAAAAGGATTTAATGTGTGCTCCTAAAAAGGGTATTGACTCTAAAGTGGCAAGCTGTGTAAAAGATATTAACAATAAGGCTATTAAATTAATAGATGAATTAATAGATCTTAAGATGAAAATTTTAGATGATGTATTATGTTGCAAGATTTTCACAAGTAATTATCCATCACTTGTTGAACATACCATAGAAGAAGCTAAATTATATCGTTCATATATAGATGATATTGAGTGCAATAGAGATATAGATGAGGTGAATATTAGCAAGATAGAAGCTTTTTGGAATGAAATTATGATGGAACATTCCCTATTTATAAGAGGTTTATTAGATCCAAGTGAGTATGAATTAATAAATACTGCCCATGAATTTGCCTTTGAGTTTAATGAATTAATTCAACAACTAAATAATGTTACCAATGTGACAATAGATAATGTTACTCATGAAACCTTAAAGGAAACAACTAGGTTAAGAGATTTTAAGGAAGAGGGTACAAAGGGAATAATGAATTGCAATATAAAATCCTTAATATTACCACTTCTTTCTGATCATGTTTTAAGAGAGGCAAATCATTATATAAGAATATTAAGATGCTATGAAAAATAGATTTGATTTTTTATAGTAAAATTTTATGATTTAAAGAATTTAAAGTTTTTTATATATTTAAATAAAATTATTAGAAGATATATCAAAAGTTAATAATAAAACTTGCAAAACTATGGTGTTAGAGTGCTGTATAAATATTTTTGTAGGTTTTATTAAAAGATATTTTGATATATCTTCTTTTTTTTATGATAATTTACTATTAAATAAGAATGTAATGTAAATTTAAGATTATTATAATATATAAGTTTAAGATTATAGGTTATAATGTATGTAAAAAATTGCAAGTGATTTACATAAAAAAGAGTTAATATGGTTAAAGTTAGAGTATATATAATTTTAATTTATATTAACTTTAGACAGTAATTTTATTTTAAATAGTTCTTTGTTTTAGAAAATAATAGATAGAATAAATACTTATTTAAAATAGAATTTAAAAACTATTTAAGGAGGAAAATCGAAGATTTAAGTTTATTTATGAAGAAGAAGAGTTTAATAATTTTAAGTATAATAGTTTTAATATTTGTATGCATAACTCTTTATTTAACTAGAGAGCATATAATGGTTTTTTATAAATTAATTACTAATGGTGAAGTTGTAAAGAGTTATCTTGAAAGGTTTGGTCCTTGGGCAGCAGTAATATTTTTTGTATTTCAAATATTACAGGTAGTTATATTCTTTATTCCAGGAGAGGTTATACAAGCTGCTGGGGGATATATATTTGGTGCCTTAGGAGGAACTTTACTTTCATTTTTCGGCATAGCAGTTGGATCTGCAATATTATTTTACATATGTCAAAAGTTTGGAAAGAAGCTAGTACAAAGGTTTGTGCCTAAGGATATGTATGATAAATTAGAAAAGATTTTAAATAGCCCTAAGTTTAAGCTTATATTGGTAATATTATTCTTTTTACCAGGGGCACCTAAAGATTCACTTATTATGGTTTGTGCCTTAAGTAACATAACCATAGGACACTTTATAATATTCTCTATGATAGGAAGAATACCAGCCTTAGTTGCATCTTCTTTTATGGGAGCAAACTTAGCAGAGGGTAATATTGTAGGAGTAATAATTATTGGTGTAATAGCCTTAATAGCTTGTGCTTTAGGGGTTATATTCAGAAAAGATGTATTTAAGTACATGGAAAAACTTTAATATTTTATTTAAATGGAGATTTATAAAAATTCATATATAAAATTTATAATTTTGTATGAGAGTTTTTAAATAACTCCATTTTTTTTATATTACTTTAAGTTAATATTATTTTAAAAAAAACATTATAAGAGTTTATTAATTACAAGTATTATTTGAAATTAAGTTTTAAAATATAAAAATATTTTAATGATAGGGGTTTTATATGTATTAAAGAAAAATTAAATGGTTAATATTGTAAATAGAGATATTAAAATATAATTTATGATTTAATCTTGGAGGTAATATGAATAAAGAAAAGTTAAAATCAGTATTTACAAGTAAAATAGCCATAGGAATAATTTGTTTTATTATTGGAGGAATTGCTTTAGGAAACAGCAGTTCAGGAGTAAATTTAACTAAAGAAAGATATAACCAGTTGTTAGAGTTTGAAAAGGTTGCTCTTCAAAAAGAGGGTGAGGCAGTTGAAACTCTTAATGAAGAATTAACAGAAGAAAATTTGGACAATAAGATAAATGAAAAAACTGAAGAAGATAAAAGACCATTAAGTATTGGAGAAACGGCTTATATAAATGATGAAAATGGAGTTAAATCAATGGCCATAACCATAGATAATGTAAAACTTACAGATGAAAGAAATCAATTTTCTGAAAAAGAAGCAGAAAAGGTTGTTGTAATAGAATATACTTACGAGAATATAGCAGACGAAGAAAACTTATATGTATTTGATAGTAATTTTAAAGTTTATGATGCTTCAGGAAATGTTTTAGAAACATACCCAGCTGGTGCTGAAAAATATCCTCAAGCTATTAGTAAGGGGAAAAAGTGTACTGCTAATATGTCATTTGCCTTAAACAATGAATCAAATAATTTAGAACTAGAATTTTATGATAATATGTTCAATGGAAAGGCTTCAGAGGTCTTTAATGTAAGTGCTGAGTAGAAGTTTGTTTTAAGAAAAAGTCTATTTAAGGTTTTATAGTTAGGTTAGAATATAAGCAAGGTAAGGGGGATGTATTATGAGATATTCTGTAGAAGGTGTTTGCGAGAAGTTTAAAAGTGGAGAGAAACTAGAGTTTTTATTTTTCTGGGGACATACAAAAAATAAAAATGGAAAAATAACTAAGGCTTGTTTTAGTCAATGGTACCTTTCTGATTTTACAGTTAATGGAGTTTTATATAACTGTGCAGAGAAGTATATGATGGCTGAAAAGGCAAGGTTATTTAAGGATTATGAAACCTTAGAAGAAATATTATCTGCTGAAAATCAAAAAGAAATAAAAGACTTAGGAAGAAAGGTTAAAAACTTTAATGAAGAGCTTTGGAATAGAGAAAAATATGAAATTGTTAAGAGAGGAAATTTAGCTAAGTTTTCTCAAAATGAAGATATTAAAGAGTTTTTATTAAGCACAGGAGATAAAATAATAGTTGAAGCAAGTCCATATGACTCTATTTGGGGAATAGGAATGGGTGCAAAGGATGAGAATATAGAATACCCTACAGCTTGGAAGGGAGAAAATCTATTAGGTTTTGCTCTTATGGAAGTAAGAGATTTGCTAAATAAAAGGAGTACTTTCATTAACTGTAGAAAATTCTTTAATAACTTTATATGAGATTATGTTAAAACTTAAAATAAAGCAAAGGATAGAATATGCTAAGTAACTTGCTTAAGGAATCTTTTTCAAAGAAATTTTTAAGCTCTATAAAAATTTCAGTGTTTTCTAATATTCTTAAATTTTTTTCTTATCATCAAAATTTTTAACCAAGTATATAAAGGATACTTTTCACTAATTTTTAGGGTAATATTAAAAGTTTTTTATTACTTCAGTTATGTTGTGATTAGCTTAATATGAAGTTCTTAGAAAGTTACAAGTTAAAACTGAAAAAAACTGGTTTTATTTATGTAAAAATCAGTTTTTTGTTTTTTATTAAAAAATGTTTGATTTTTTTAAAAATTAGTATAAAATATAAAATAACTTTAATAATTTATACACAAACTTTTAAAGAATATTTATAAATTAATATTATTATATATGAAAAGTAAATACTTAAGGTAAGTTTAAAAATTTAATAGGTAATAATAAATTTTATTATAAATCAATCAGTAAACGTTTAAAGGAAAAGTTTTTTAAAAACTAAGGAGGAAAATTTATGCAAGTTTTAATTGGGGCAGGACTTTTATTAATAGTTTTAGGATTGTTTACCTTATTTAGTTATAAGGCACCACATGGAATGAAGGCTATGGGAGCATTGGCAGGAGCAGCTTGTGCAAGCTTTTTAGTTGAGGCATTTCACTCATCATTCTTTGGAAATGTTCTAAATATAGAATTTTTAAAGAAGGTTGGAGATGCTAATGGAAGCTTGGGAGGAGTGGCAGCAGCAATCCTTGTACCATTAGCTTTAGGAGTTTCACCAGTTTATTCAGTTTTAATAGGACTATCATGTTCAGGATTAGGAATATTACCAGGATTTATAGCAGGTTATTTAATGTCATTTGTGGTTAAATTCTTAGAAGAAAAATTACCAAGTGGTTTAGATTTAATTGTAATAATAGTTGTGGCTACGCCTCTTACAAGAATAATAGGTGATTTTACAGCACCAGTAGTTGATTCTACTTTATTAAAAATAGGACAGGTTTTAATAGCTTCAGCAAACTCTAATCCAATAACAATGGGAATAATACTTGGAGGAATTATAACTGTAGTTGCTACGGCACCTTTAAGTTCAATGGCCTTAACAGCTATGCTTGGACTAACAGGAGCACCAATGGCAATAGGAGCATTATCAGTTTTTGGCTCATCTTTCTTAAATTTTGTTTTATTCCAAAAAATGAAGTTTGGAAGCAAAAAAGATACAATATCAGTTGCCATAGAGCCATTAACGCAGGCGGATATAATAACAGCTAACCCTATTCCTATTTATGTAACTAATTTTATTGGTGGCGCTTTATGTGGGATTATAATAGTTTTAATGGGACTTACTAATATGTCTCCAGGGACAGCTACCCCTATTGCTGGTTTTGCTGTAATGTTTGCATATAACCCAGCATTTAAGGTATTAATGGCTTCTCTAGCCTGTGTAGTTGTAAGTGCAGGTAGTGGATACCTAGGGTATTTATTATTTAAAAACTACAAAATACATACAGTAGATGAGATACGTGGAAATGATTTAGAGGTAGAATAATTAAATTTTATTTTTATAATAAATGAATCTTTTATATATACTTAATAATTTTTAGTTGTATAATAAGAATAAATATTAGAATTATCTTGAATATTACTAACTAATAAATTTGGTCTACATGTATTAGGTTCATATGAATTAAAAAGGTTTATGAAGCCGAGTTTAATAAAATTTTTATTGGAGTGATTAAAATGAAATTAGCTGAGGCATTGATTTTAAGAGCAGATTTACAAAAAGAATTAATGAGTTTAAAAAATAGAATAAATCAAAACTTACTAGTTCAAGAAGGTGAGAAACCCTCTGAGAACCCATATACACTATATGATGAGATACTGTTAAAAGTAAGTGAATTAGAGGGGTTAATTCTAAAGATTAATAAAACTAATAGTAATTACATAACTAGTAATAATGAAAGTATTTCTGATTTGATTGTAAAAAGAGATATGCTTGGAAAGAAGATAAGCATATTAAAAGAAATAGCTGAAGAAGCTACAGTAAAAGTAAATAGATACTCTCAAACTGAAATAAAAATATTTTCTGCAATGAAGGTAGATCAATTACAGAGAGAAATAAATAAATATTCTAAGGAATATAGAGAACTAGACACTAAGTTGCAAGGTTTAAACTGGACAATAGATTTAATGGAATAAAAGCATCTAAATTATAAAGTTAATTATTCCTAGTTTAAACTAGATAATAGATTAATTAAATAAATAGAGGTTTAAATGTTGGTAGCTTTTATTAAGGAGGTCATAAATCCTAACCTGGGGAAAAAGGTGATTATACATGTATCTAGGAGCAGATATTTATTTTATAATTTATGCTCAAACAAGTTACATGGGTACTATTTAAGAATTACAATTTACAACCATATGACTATTAATAATAAGCGAGGATGGGGTAAGGGGATACAATTTAAAGAAGATAGAGTTATGATTCATTAAGGAAATTATAGCTCTATTTTTTTATTTTAAATTACAAAGTTATTTTAATTAAAGTAAATAAAAGCTAATTAAAGTTAATACATATCTTTTTATATAATTCTATTCTAAAAATTTAATTTTAACTTATTTTAGCTTACTAATAATTTTTAAAATTAAATGTAGAAAAATACTTTTTAAAGAATTTTCTTCTTTAGTTATAGCAAATACTTAATAAGTAAAAATTTTAGTAATCGTTTAATAGGGATATACTTCTACATAAACTCTTCAAAAACAATTAATTATAAAGTTTATTCAAAATCATTTTCCAATAAAATCAAAAAAATATAAATTATAATAAATTATTAAGGATAATAATAAATAAAAAACTAAAT
>OCPN01000099.1_pt1 | contig 43015 bp, 40 predicted proteins | sample 1476971 | NCBI WGS metagenome assembly OCPN01 (sample SAMEA2580251, study PRJEB22360) | human gut metagenome | biome: human gut; feature: human-associated habitat; material: faeces | place: Denmark | collected 2008/2010
AAGCACAAGCTGAAGTTCCTAAAGCATTGGCAGAAGCTTTCAGAAACGGTAATCTCGGCGTTATGGATTACTACAATATGAATAATATTATTGCAGACACTAAGATGCGTGAGAATTTAGCAGATGGTGAATAGGAGTAGCTATGGACTCTATTTTGTCTACAGTACTATCGGCCTTTACGCATAATCCTATATTTGTTCTAGCTATAATTGCTTATATCGTGTTCTCCTTTTTGAAAAGCTCAAAGACTGAAGATGCTGATGAGTATGAAACCTCAGGTGCTGAAAAGACTTGGGAGGATATGGAGCGTGAATACGGTATTTCTATTGAACGTAAAATAGAAGAACCTCCGGTTAATGCTACATCTAATGATGCTGTCTATCAGTCGTCTAATACTCAGATTTCTTATAATCAATCTGCAGAACAATCTAAAAAAGAGCAACCTAAACAACGAGAAGAACATAAAGTATCTACTAGTAAAACGGTTGCAGTTTCTACGTTGACTGAGCGCCTAGCAGAATTTAAGCGCCAAAAAGCAATGGAAGAAGTAAAGATTCCTCTTGTTGATGTAGAGACTCATGCGAAGACTGTAACGACGAAGGCTCGCAAGTCGCGTCATGATATTAAAGAAGGTATGAAATGGGCTTTTATATTAGAAAAGCCGAAGGCATTGCGTCATAGGGCTCGATAATGTATATCTGTTCCTGATAAAGGCAGGGTTCCCAATGGTCACCGGGGTGACTATTGGGAACCCTTTTTCTATTGCTAAGACTATAATTAGCCTTTCATAATAAGTGTAATAGGTGTGTGAATATAGTTCGCCTAAATTATGTGAAAGGAGCGATTATATGTATCGCAGCGTACGAAATATTCCAAAACAATTATTAGAGAATCTATATGTTAAAGAGAAATGGACCTTACGAGATATTGCCGATTATATTGGATGTAGTGTAGATACAATTGTAAGGCGTATGCAGATGTATAAGATTGCGCGACGTGAAACGCGTAAAGATATCAATCGCGCAACCTTGGTAAATTTATATGAAGTGAGTCATACGAGTATTGAAGCCTTGGCCCGTCGTTTTAATGTATCCACTGCGACCATATCTAATCGATTACATGAGTATGGACTGCTGTGTACTCACGATCATTCTATACATAGTGTAGAACCAGATCGTATTAAAAAGGCTTATGAAAGTGGTAATAGTACAACTCGTATTGCCCATATGATGGGACTTTCACGATGGAAGGTATTACATATCTTACATCACATGGGTGTCAATATACGCGGTGGGCGGCGTAAGGTGATGCCTATTGATGAAATGAGCTATTTGTATAGCTATCATGGGTTGAGTACAAAAGATATAGGTATTGCCTATCAACTGCAAGCTAATACGGTTGCCTTATATTTACGAGAATCTGGTGTTGCATTGCGTGGTAAACGGTTAGAGGTAGATACGAATGAGATTAGTAGATTACGGATGGAAGGATTATCCATTGCAGCTATCGCACGACAACTCGAATGTTCCCCGTCTGTTATAAGAAACCGATTAAAGCAGCAACAATCTTAGTAAAGACGCAGTATAGTATGGTGTCGTATGGTAAATCTGTATAAACCTCAACTCATTCGGTATAGAAATTTGTAGTTAATTACTATATACTTAGATTTATATGATGGGAGGTTTATTATGTTCGAATATTTAACATTATTATTACCATTTTTACTGCTAGGGTTCATCGCCGCCGGCCTATCTAGAATATCTGGTGTGGCGTTATCCATGATTATTGTACCAACCTTGTTGATTTGGGGGGCTACACCACTAGATGTGGTTGCGTTTATGCTCCTCTTTGTAGTGTATAATAATTTCACATCTGAAACACAAGATGTACGCCTTGATTACAAGGATCTCGTATTATTCCCTAAATGGCGCTTGTTAATTCCTTTAGTTTTGACGGTAGTTGGTATCTTCATTAATCCAGCTATTGGTATTGCTGTCTTTATGGCTTGCTTTGTATTGGAATTGCTAGCAACCGTGTTCAAACGCATTCCTGAACGGGAACGTCCTGCTGTTCATCGCGTCATTGTACTTTCCGTTCTCAGTGCTATTGTAACCGCTATTGGCGCCTATGTAGGTCCTACTATTAGTGGGGACTATTATTTTGGCTTAGTTGGCTTGGCTATTTTGGTGATTACAGGTTTTGCATGGTATGCAGGTCGTAATCGGAATGCATTTAAAGGCATTTGGGAATTTATCTGGGTTGATTTCGGCATTTTGCTTGGTTTATTCGGTATTGAAAGCTCCAACTATCCATCTGGGTTGACTCGAGACTATAAGAGTTCTATGGATCGTATGCTACCAATGATTACTGTAGTAGGCGGTTATGCGGGATTGATGGTTATCTTTGGTGTATATGGCATGTTCTCATTGCCATCCTTTATTACAGCCATTGGTGCGGCTATTGGTATACGCATGTTTGGTTTGTATGAATTCCCTAAACGCGGCACCTTCTCTTACTTAGCAATTGGATTTGCTATTGCTGCCGTTGTATGTTTATATCTCGTATCTCCTGTACCAACAGGATTTGATGCGGTCAATACGATTATGACCCAACCTATGGTTCAATAAAAGGTGAGTTTTATCATAGTATCAATTATCTAAGCTTGTTAATGTGAGAGTAGATTGTTAACATAAACAATAAGGAGATGTGTATCGTGAAAGATAATACTGCTGTTGAAGTACATTCTAATGAAGTTGTAGAGACGAGACCATTTCCGCCATTCTTGCCGAAGAATGCAATGGTTATGATGATGGGAACATTTCCACCAACATCTGAAAAGCGAGCCATGGAATTTCATTATCCGAATTTTCAAAATGATATGTGGCGTGTTTTCGGTTTGGTGTTCTTTGATGATAAAGAACATTTTAGAAAAGGGGAAGAAAAAGCATTTGATGCGGAAAAGATTAAAGCTTTTTTATCTCAAATTGGTATAGCTTCTTGTCCAACGGTATTGAAAGCTATTCGTGAGCATGGTAATGCATCTGATGCGTTTTTAAAGGTGGTTGAACCCGTTCCTCTCGCTGACGTATTAGCACAAATACCAGATTGTACTCATATTGGTACAACAGGTGGCAAGGCTACAGAAATCTTACTTAGTTTATTACCTGAAAAAGTAAAATTACCAAAAACAGGGGAAACGATTCCGTTTGTCTATGAAGGCCGAGAACTTTCTTTGACGCGTTTGCCATCTACCTCTAGAGCCTATCCGTTGAGTCTTGTGAAGAAGGCGGAGGCTTATAAAGCATTTTTTAAAGCTTGTGGATTAGAAACAAAATAATTGAATAATAGTAGGATACCTTTGAAGGTCTATTCTAATTGGTAAATTAGAGTAGAACCTATCAAAGGTATTTTTATTATTAAAAATTTACGTAAATAGGTGATATGGTAATTCGCTTATTGTATATAAATCTATGAGAGCAGTCATAATTAAAAGTGATAACAAAAATAACTTTTTAATTCTTGTTTTTTATGATGAGAGGTCTATAATTAACCAATGTCATTATATGGTTGACAAATATTTTAAAAATAGGAGTTGATACTATGGATAAGGCTAAGGAGGCCTTATGGACAAGATCATTTGTCCTCGATACTTTGATTAATTTCTTAGTATTTTTGATTTATTATTTATTAATTGTTATTATTGCCGTAGTGGCAAAAGATAACCTTCACGCCACAGCCAGTCAAGCAGGCTTAGCTGTTGGTATATATATTATCGGTACCGTCGTGGCACGATTGTTAGCGGGACGCTTTATTAGTGTCTTAGGTTGCCGAAAGATGCTGTACTTAGGTTTGTTTATTTATTTGGCTTCAACGGCCATGTACTTCTACACACCTAACTTGTTAATGCTCGATAGCGTTCGATTCTTAAATGGTTTTGCTTACGGTATTACATCAACTGCAACAAGTACGATTATTGCTGCTATTATACCTCAATCTCGTCGTGGGGAAGGGATTAACTACTATGGTTTATCTACATCCCTCGCCGCTGCAGTAGGTCCATTCTTAGGTATTTTAATGCTTCACAGTCTTGGCTATGATTTTATCATCGCATTCTGTGTTGCCCTTATCGTTATTTGTGGCATTGGCGCCGTAATTATGAAGTTTAAGGAGCCTAAGCTTGATATAGATTCTGAAGCTCATAAGGGCATTAAGATTTCCGATTATATTGAACCTCGTATGAATTCTATTAGCCTTGTTTCTGTGCTTGTAGGCTTTGCATACTCTGGTGTTATCGGCTTTATGGCAGCCTATACAAAAGACTTAGATCTTATTATGGCAGGTACATTCTTCTTCGTTGTCTATGCCGTAGTGATTACTATTACAAGACCTTTACTTGGTATTCTATTTGATATGAGAGGGGAAAACTTCGTTTTATATCCTTGTTTCGTATCTTTAGCGCTTGGTATTTTCTTACTATCCATTGCTCACTCTACATGGCTTGTACTTTTATCCGCCGTATTCGTCGGACTTGGCTATGGTACATTCATGTCTAATGGTCAAGCGGTAACTGTTAAAATTGTACCGGTACACCGCATTGGTGTTGCTACATCAACATACTTTATCGCCTTGGATGTAGGCCTTGGCTTTGGTCCATATATCTTAGGTGCCATTAAGGAGGTAGTCGGTTATACAAGCATGTTTCATGTAACTGTTGTAGTAGCCCTTGTTGCCTTAGTTGCTTATTATTTATTCTATGGCCGTTATGTAGGCACAGATAAAGATCTTTCCATGAAAGCACGTGCTGAAGAAGAACAAATTAGAAATCGTAAACGTAATGGTAAACTTGCATAAAATGATGTTTGACATTGGGGATACAATTTTATAGAGTAATAAAAAATGACTATTCGAGCAGTTGCTCGGATAGTCATTTTGCTATCTTATAGTATTATTTTTCGATATTTACAATGTTGACGATAACTTCAACAGCTTTTTTCATATCGTCGATGCATGCAAATTCATGACGACCATGGAGATTTTCTACACCAGTAAAAATATTAGGTGTTGGAATGCCCATAAAAGAAATTTTAGAGCCATCGGTACCGCCACGAATAGGATCGCAGATAGGTGTGATCCCTGCTTTTTCCATGGCCGCTTTGGCTACGTTTACACATTCCATGTTGTCTTTAATGATGTCATACATATTGTAATATTGATCTTTTACGGAGACTTCGCAAACTTCACGGCCATAGATTTCATTTAATGTTTGACCTGCTTGTAGGAAAAATGCTTTTTTTGCTTCGAACAATTCTTTGTCATGGTCGCGGATGATGTAGTTCATCTTACCAGTATCTACTTGTGTTTCCATGCTCATGAGCATAAAGAAACCTTGACGACCACAAGTGTGTTCAGGAACGGCCGCCCCAGGTAATAACGCGTCAAATTGCATAGCCAGTTTAGCACAGTTAATCATGATACCCTTTGCTGTACCCGTGTGAACCGATACGCCTTTGAGCGTTACAGTACCGCCAGCCGCATTGAATGTTTCATACTCGAGTTGACCTAGGCTTTCACCATCAATCGTATAGGCAAAATCAACAGGGAATTGTTTCACATCAAAGTGATCTGCGCCAGTACCAATTTCTTCATCAGGGCCAAAGGCACACATGATTTTACCGTGTTTGATTTCTGGGTGAGCCACGAGATAGGAGAGGGCTTCCATAATTTCGCAGATGCCAGCCTTGTCGTCACCGCCGAGTAGTGTGAGACCATCTGTTACGACCAAGGATTTACCAATATAGTTCTTTAAATTAGGAAAATCTGTACGACGTGTGAAAATCTGATGTTCTTCGTTGAGGCAAATATCGTTGCCATCATAGTTTTCAATGATGCGTGGCTTAATATTTTCTGCGTTATAGTCGGCCGTATCCATATGGGCGATAAAACCAATAGAAGGGGCCTTTGCATCTGTGTTAGCATTTAATGTACCGATGACAAATCCGTTTTCTCGATTGTAGATGACCTCATCAAGACCAATTGCTTTCAAATCAGGAACAAGCACATTGGTAGCAAAATCAACTTGCGTTTGCGTACTGGGAATCGTTGTACTTTCCTCGTTAGACCGTGTATTTATGCTTGTGTAGCGTACAAAACGTTCAACCATTGGTTCCATAATAAGCCTCCTTGAGAGAATGTATTGAATATATAATTGGTTGATACCATAGTTAGACCTATTTAGCCTATATATCTTAATTGTAGACTAGTAGTACATAAAATGCAAAGTCTATCGGTGCATAATGTGTAAAAATATTCGTATTATGCATATAAAGCAATTGAATCGTATATAATGCCGTGATAGTATAAAGGTGGATAGATATACGTTTGTGTTTTTTATGAGGAGGTTTTACTATGTCGGACGAAACTCGTTCTATTCCGCCCGTAGAACCGGTACTTGATCCTAAAAAGGACTACGAAGAAATTAATTCATACGTAGTATTTTGGGGCCTGTTCTATGCAGCAATCTTTACACTGGCTGTTGGCTATCTATGTTTGAAAATCGGTCAAACAGTAGATGCCTTTGCTCCAGTATCTGTACTTGCCATGGGTACAGCAGTTATTTTGAAACGGAAAAATGCGTTTGCTGAAACCGTACACATTCAAGCAATCGCCAGCTCTAGTACAAACACATTAGCTGGGGCTATGTTCTTCTTGCCAGCCCTTTACATTTGGGGTGTAACAGATGTAACCTTTACACAAATGGCAATTCCAATTATTCTCGGTGGCGTACTTGGTGTTCTATTATGCGTTATGTTCCGTCGCTATTTTGTAGAAGAAATGCACTATGTGTATCCATTCCCGAGCGGTCGCGCTGCAGCTGAAGTATTGATGAGTAATGAAGGTAGTAAAGCTAAATTGATGTTAGGTTCTGGCCTTATTGCTCTCGTATATGACTTTATTCTAAACAGCCTTGGCTGGTGGGAAGAGGTCATTCGTACAGCTACGTTTAAATGGGGCGCTGCCTTAGCAGACCAAACTAAATTGACGGCTGCCGTAGATACCGATGCAGCATTGCTAGGCCTTGGGTATTTTACAGGCCTTCGCTATGCAGCGATTATTGCGGCTGGTTCATTCTTCTCTTGGTTCGTATGTATTCCAATTGTATACTTCTTAGCGCCAGAACATGTGATGCACATCAATGGTCAATCTGTATTTTTAGCGGATGCTCCAATTCGTAAGGTATTCCTTGATTATGTGCGTCATATTGGTATCGGTATGCTTGCTATGGCCGGCATCATTGGTCTTTTGAGCATGTCTAAGGTGGTTGGCAGCGTTGTTAAAAAAGCAGTTTTAGATATATTCACATCCAAAACTACAGAAGTTAACTTGCTCCGTACGCAACGTGATGTTCCTACATCTTGGATTGGTGCAGGCATCTTGTTATGTACTGTGTTATTTGCCGTATACTTCCACTTTATGTATTCTGAAAGCTTCGCTCAAACAGGCGTAGCCTTCTTAATCGTTCTAATTATGTCCTTCTTACTTGCTGTAGTAGGTATTAGCTCCATTGCCTATACTGGTACAGAACCGGTATCCGGTATGACAATCTTTATGATTATCATTTCTGCTGTATGCTTAACAGCTGCTGGTATGACTGGTAAAGTCGGTATGATTGCAGTCCTCATGATGGCATCCTTTATCGGTACAACCATCGGTATGGCCGGTAACTTTATGTCCGAACTTAAGGTAGCGCACATGACAGGTGCTACACCTAAAAAAATGGAACAATGGCAAATCGTTGGTACCATTCTCTGTGCTGTACTTTCTGTAGGTGTCATGATCTTATTAAATGGTGCCTATGGTTTCGTAGGGGACCATGCATTGAATGCTCCTCAAGCGAATGCAATGGCTGCCATCATTGAACCAATGATGACTGGTGGTAGTGCACAATGGCCTTTATACATGGCAGGCGCATTGTTTGCAATCATCTTATGGATGGTGAAAGTTCCACCGTTGGCATTTGCATTAGGTACATATCTACCTATGGAAATCAACACCCCATTACTAGTTGGTGGTTTGATTGCATACTTTGTACAAAATAGTACAAACGATAAAGCGTTGGCAGACCTTCGATTCTCCAAAGGTAGTACAATTGCATCCGGTCTTGTAGCCGGTGGTGCTATTGGTTCCTTGTTCAGTGCCGTACTTCGTATTGCAGGTATTGATGTATTTGCTCAAGAATGGGTAGAAACACCAGAAGCAACATACCTCAGTATTGTAATGTACTTGTTACTCTGTGCATTCTTGTACAAGGTAGCTATGTACATTAAAGATAAAAAAACAGCTAAATAATATGAATCTCATCTAATGGGATTGCGAATAACGCTCTCTATGAATACAATTCGTAGAGAGCGTTTTCTATATGGAGATGATTGGGGGATTGTCTTTGATATATAGATATAATCTATACCAAATAAAACATATTTATATAGTAGGAATTATTGACCTAGGATATATAGGGTGATATGATATGTTTATGTTATTATTGCTAAAGTAACCGGTGAAGACTATGATGCGGCGCCACTTGGTATTGCTGTGAAAAAAGGTAATACGGAGTTACTTGGTAAAATAAACGATGGATTAGCCAAAATTAAGGCTAATGGTAAATATGCAGAGATTTATAAAAAGTGGTTTGGTAAAGAACCACCTGCAGAAGATTTGAAATAGGTGATAGAATGGCTAAACGGAAAGCATTTTTGAAGATTGTAAAGGAAAATGGACCTCTTGTACTAGATGGTGCATTCGGTACAGAATTAGAGCGCCATGGATGTAATATTCATGATGAGTTGTGGTCATCTAAGATGCTTATTGAAAATCCAGAGATCATCAAAAAAGTTCACATTTCCTACTTGGCGGCCGGAGCAGATATTATTGAAAGTTCTGGTTATCAAGCAACTGTAGCCGGGTTTAAAGCTCATGGGTATGGTACAGAAGAGGCACTAGATTTGGTGAAGTTATCCGTTCGTTTAGCCGTGCAAGCACGTAATGAATTTTTAGAAGCTAAAGCGAATGATGCGCTTACATTGCGTGGCATTACATTAGGTGAACAATTGCCAGATGGTAGTGTCCGTTACTTCTCTGAAGGGGCCTTACCAAAACCATTAGTAGCCGCCTCTGTTGGCCCATATGGTGCTTTCTTGTCAGATGGTTCTGAATATCGTGGTGATTATGGTGTACAAACCGAATATTTGGAAGTATTCCATATTCCTCGTATAGCATTATTTTGCGAAGAAAATCCCGATGTGTTAGCCTGTGAAACGGTGCCGTGCTATGATGAGGCTATTGCCATTGCCCGTACCTTGTGTGATCCGCTTACGACAAAAGGCATTCCTGCATGGATTTCTTTCTCTTGCAAAGATGAACATCATATCTCAAGCGGAGAGACCATCATTAAATGCGCTGAAATGATCGATAAGGTGCGTCAAGTGACGGGCATAGGGATTAACTGTACAGCGCCGGAATATGTAGAATCCTTAATCAAAGATATACGGTCTGTAACCAATAAACCGATTGCTGTCTATCCAAATCTTGGTGAAACCTATGATGGAGAAACCAAAACATGGTCAGGTGGACAACAAAGCTTTATTGACTATATTGATGTATGGCGCAAGGCCGGGGCTAATATAATCGGTGGATGTTGCCGAACAAATCCTGATATCATTCGTGCAGTAGCAAAACAAATACATGTAAAATAAATAAGAGGGACTGTATAAGTACAGTCCCTTTTTGCTTGTATATAGAAAAAGAAGGTCATCCATCGGATAACCTTCTTTTATGTGGCGGAGAGACAATAAATAGGGTTAGTAATTAGCGTAATTACTGCATTTGTGAGTGCTAGTATTCACAAAGGGGCAGTAAGGGGGCAGTCTTAACTATTACGGCTATTTAATTTCTCTATGATATCATCTTTCATTTGTTGCGTTACATGTGTATAAATGCTTAACGTAGTAGCAGGGTCATTGTGGCCAACACGTTGCATGATAGCCTTTAACGGTATACCTAACTCGGCCAATATACTAATATGAGTATGTCTAAAAATATGTGTTGTCAGGTGTTTACCCTCTATGTGTACCTGCTTTAATAGCTTATTGATATATTGCATGTCATAGGGGTTGCCACGTTTCGCCGTAAATATATAGCCGTGTTCCTCATAACCCTTAAACCATAAAGATTGACGTTTGTTATCCGTCATGATTGTACTTAGAATTTTAACGCATCTATTATCTAGGGTTACATCTCTAACCGAATATATATTTTTAGGCGTTCCCCGCTTTATATCGCTACCATTTTTATAATAGTACTGTAATGTACCATTTATATTTATGGTGGCTTTTTCTTTGTCATAATCACAATACCGCAATGCCAATAATTCACCTATGCGTAAACCTGTTAAACTCATAAATTCGATGAGCAGGGCTATTCTAGGCGATATCTTTGTGAGTTGAGAGAGTACGCTTTTAAGTTCGCCCGCATCAAGAAATTTATTTTGTTTTTTTGCTATATCAGTATGGTTAAAAGGCTTTTTCTTTATGGTGATATCCTCTATTTCATGAATATCTTTAATAAGCCGTCTACGTTTAGCATGCTTAAATATAGCCCTTGTGATTGTGAGTAATGATTTAGCATATTGATAAGATAGTTCCTCTTTGTAGTACACGCTATAGGCCATGTTTTCAATCATGATAGGTGTTACTTTCACAATAGGGGTAGTCGTATCAATGTAGGTAAATATCTTTTTAATATATAGCTTGTGATGTAAATGAGTAGATATCTTTACAGTAGGTTCGGTATGCTCAAGCCATAATTGAGCCACCTCGTACATCGTGATATTAGGATCTAAATGTAATTGCTTGATTACATCTTTAATTTTGTTTTGTAGTTCTATGCTTGCCTGCTTGCGTGCATAGGCGCTGTTACTGTTTAGCGTTATGGATACCTTGCGTGTATCACCATTCGGTAACTCGTACCGCTCACAATACTTATAGCGTGTACCCTTGCTATTTGTGAGTGTTTCTACCCACATAATGAACCGCCTTTCTATGTTGGCGGAAAATTTTATAAATTAAATATAACGCTTGGCTTTTCAAATATAGGATATATATCATTCCCCATATTTAATAGTCCTAATTCGTTTACTGGTGTATTATCCAGTAGCTCCTTTACTTTTGTTCCGATTGTTGTAGCTAGCTGAATTTCTAATTCTCTAGGCAATTCGCCATAATCAAATACAAAGAAAGCGTAATTATCGTCACTCTCTAGCGGTGTAACATCTATATTTAAATAGTTCTTCGTTGTACTCATGGTTAGAGTACTCTCTAAACTATATTTTTTATTTTTAGTCTCAATATTTAAATACATAGTACCGTTTAGTCTTGATTTGTTTACTATTGGTAGTTGGTTCTCTATATTTAAAGAACTTGAATAGTCTTCCTTAAGAATTTCAATATCAGTAATAGAAACAGTTATATCTATAGGGGCATAAATAAATAGTTCGCCAGGCGTAATATCTAAATATCTACAAAGAGTATTTATTGTTTCTAATTGGATACCTTTTGGGTCTCCTGTTGCGAGTGTGGTTAGTGTTGACCTACTAATACCAGTATCATTATATACCTTTGAGATTTTTAAATTATTTTCCGCTAGTTTTACATTTAAATTGCTTTTTATCATATAATCACCTCATTTATATTGTAGCGATAATACTACAAAAAAGCAATAAAAAGTAAAAAATATATTGACTAAAGAAAAAAATAGGTTTAATATAAAATAAAGTTGTAGTAATATCACTACATAATAGAATTTAAAATAATAAAAAGGAGTGAAATCAGTACATGAAATTCAAAGTAAACATAAAGGCGTTAGAGAATGCATTATTAGAAAATGGTGCATCCTATAAAATATTGCAAGAGCGTACAGGGCTTTCAAGCAAGACTATTTTTAAGGTGTATCATGGCAAGCCTGTTGTACCGTCAACATGTGTAAAGGTTGCTGATGCGTTAGGTATACATGCGTCAGACCTATTTGAAAGAGCTGACTAATAATAGACCTTGTGAGCAATGTAGTTCATAGTTATTTACAATCAATCATGATCATATAATCACACTCAACTGACTATAGATACATTACTCACAGGGGCAATCTTTACAATTCGCCATATATTAATAGGGAAACATCAAAATTGATGCGAATGCGGTAAGCGTTAGCATACGTCTAAATGATGTTAGGTGTAATCTATCATGGCGATACCTAAAACGCCCGTACAGGCGAAATAAATGAATTGTTTTTCTTCGGAAAGGATAAAATTTTATGGAAAAGGTTAATGTACAAAATAAATTCGATGTAACGCCCATTATGGTACAGCCTAAACAGCTGACTATATTATTTAATCTATCTCGTACAGTAGTTGGGAAATTTATTAATGAAATGTTGTTAGATGAAAATTTTAGGGATGCAGTAACACGCATTAGCCATAATCTAACTCTTGTGAATGTAGAGTTATTTATGGAGTATCTAAAGTCTAAAGACATGGCGAATTTTAAATAGGGAGGTAAAAAATATGCTTAATGGAAAATTTACGATTGAGGAATACCACGAGTTGGGATCGTTTGCCGCATATCAAATTGATAAATTCGAAAAGGGGGAAATTGATGTATATACTTTAGTGGCCGTAATAACACTAAATGCATTTGATAAGGGATGCCAGTCTTTACCAGTCTTTAGAGGTGTAGCACATGGAAAATAAGCAAAATAAAAACGCCCATGATGCGGGTAACATCATGAGCGCAACTAAGCAAGGAATACCTAGCCACTCACAAGGCGATACGGTAGACCTTTGTCATTATTATAATATACCGCTTGAAATGCGTAAATACTGTAATTGGCTTGTGAGAAAAGGCAAGATACCATACAGCCCGATAACGCATAAGCAGGGGAATAGCCAAAGCGTATGCGGTACATTTAAGCAAGCTATGGACGCACTTAAAACGGGGCAATATGACGGGCTAGGCTTTCATTTTGACGGTACGCCATTTACAGGGATAGACCTAGATCATCATGTAGAAAATGGTGCGCTTGATGAGTTGGCCATGCAGGTATTTATTGAATGCGCATCGTATACAGAGTACAGCCCCTCGGGTACAGGGTTACATATCATTGTGAAAGGTGATACTCCTCAAAGCGTTAAAAATAGCCCTCTAGGGTTCGAGATGTACTCACAAGGGCGATACTTTACTATGACGGGGAACAGAGTGCAGGGCGTAGCGGATTGTGAGTATATTCCATACCGGCAAGATGCTATACAAACGCTATTCGATACCTTTTCAATTCATAATATAGATAATGGCCAAAGCGATACAGGCGAGGTGCTTAATGGGATTAGCCTAGAGCCTGTATATCATGAAAAAGATGTATTACAGCTTATAAACCGCATCAAAAACAGCAAGCAGGGGGATAAATTCACAAAGCTATTTGATGATGGTGATATATCCGCCTTTGGGGATGATGCCTCACGAGCTGATGCGGGTTTACTTTCAATCTTATATATGTGGTGCAGGGGCGATGCTCAAAAGATGCACGATATCTTTTGTCTTTCTGCGTTAGTGAAACGGGATAAATGGCAAGTAGGTAATACAGGACATAACCCTATGTATTACAGAGTACTCACCATACGCCACGTTATAGCGCATTTAGACCGCAAGCGTAAAGAGGCGGATATGCTAGCACAACAGGAATTTATCAATAGTTTTTATGATTAGGGGGATATATGGGAAAAGCAACGATGAAAATCGATACATGGGCGTTTACCAATGAAAAAGGGGGGATACTACCCTCTAAATTAGGACGGCTCATTATAGAGCAGTGTAATATTGTACACATTAAAGCAACGCCTACCATGAATAATATTGATGCCTTAACAACTCCTTTATATGGATATAATGCGAAATATGGCGTATATGAGGGCTTAACTACAAAAGGAAGAGCTCCATTAGAGAAAATTATTTATGATTATGTGGGAGAGTTAGAAATAACCTCAAATAAGATAAACGATACTATCCGTTATATCAATGCTAACGCTAACGTACTGCCTTTTATTGATACAAACATCATAGCATTTAAAAATACGCTGTACGATGTAGAAAATGATGCGGTACTAGAGAAAGCCCCTAGCATAGTAACTACAACACGCATGACAAACGTTGAGTATAACCCCGACATAGTAGAACATGATCAACTAGATACATTTATGAGCAATCTATTCGGTGGCCAAGAAGATGATGCGGACATGATGCGGTTTATATACGAGGTAGTAGGCTATTGTCTTGTGAATAATACATTCGCTCAAAAGTTTTTCATCTTATACGGTGAGGGCGGTAATGGTAAAAGCTCGTTCTTGCAATTACTCACAAGCCTATTAACCGAGGTCAATGTATCTAATATTGCCTTGATTGATATTGACGGCAATAAATTCCGATTAGCTGAAATTATGGGTAAGTTTGCCAATATCGGCGATGACATAGACGGAGGGGCTATTCTAAGTACATCGAACATTAAAAAGATTGTTACAGGTGATACAATCGTTATAGAAAATAAAGGATGCAAGCCATATAGTTATAATCCGCATGCAAAATTATTTTTTAGTTGTAACTCAATCCCTCGTATTTATGATACATCCACAGGGATGCAGGATAGGCTTGTAGTTATCCCTATGATTAACCGCATCAGAAATACAAGCATCGCAAGCCCTTATATAGTGCAAGAGATTGTGAATAGTAACGGCTTAACTGTATTACTCAATAGAGCATTAGAGGGGTTACGGCGTTTACGCTCACAAGGTGCATTTACTGAACCGCCTAGAGTAGTGGCGCTCACAAAGTCATACCTAAAAGACAATGATCAAGTAGCTCAATTTTTAGAGGATATTGAAAACGGGGAAGTACAGAAAACTCCTGTATATGGTTCTGCATTGGGTAATGATGCGGAAATTAATATATTAAAATCTACAAAGGACGTATTTGCTAGAGATTTATATTTGATATATCAGAATTGGGCGAAAGAGAGCGGGTATAAGTCGCTAGGTAAGCACGAGTTTGGTAAGCGTATGAAAGCATTAGGCTATGCAAATGATAAGACAATCAGGGGAACAGCTAGCACAGAACCATATAAAGCATGGCAACTTGTAACCGAAAAATAGCCGTTGTGACTAAAATGTAACTAATTTTGTGACTAAAAAAATACTCACAAAGCCTTTAAGTTAGCGGATGTAACTTTTGTAACCTATTTTCTATAATTAATTAAATAAATAAATATATATATATAAGAAATGAGTTGAAAAAAAGGGTTACATTGGTTACAAGGCTGTTACAAAATATACATACGTTATCACATGTCATCAGAGAGTATATAAAAATGTAACTAAATAAGCCCCTCAAAATGGTAACAAAAAAGTTATAAGTACCGTTTTGGTACTCGAGATACTACATACAGAGCATTGTGAGTATTAGAAATAAGCTATAATTTACCATTCCGCCTATTCGGGCGAAGTGGTACTTGTGAGAAAGGGGTATACGCAAATGAATAATATTAATCTATTGGGAAATCTAACCAAAGACCCTGATGTGCGTTATACGAAAACAGGCAGGGCAGTAGCTACATTTACACTAGCCTGCACTAATACATATATTGATAGTGCTACCGATGAAACAAAGGAACAAACGGCCTTTATTAATTGTGTAGCATGGGGAAAGCTAGGCGAAAGCGTTGGGAATTTGCGAAAAGGTAGCCCTTGCTTTGTGAATGGTCGTTTACAAACACGCTCATATAAAACTAAAGAGGGAGAGAATAAATACATCACCGAGGTTATAGCTAATTTTGTAGGCGAAACATTGAACACTAAAGATTATTCATTTTAATAGCGGATGTATGGGCTAGGTTAAAACTAGGGCAATAGGATTTGTGAGTATGAACCCGCTCAAAATAGAGCGAGTTAAAGAGGGGGCTGTATGAACTCACAAGAGTATCAGGCGTGATACAATGGCTTTATAATGGTAAAAGGTACTGTAAAGAATAAATAATGCCGATGGTCGGGCAGGCGCAATGCTTGCCTCTTTGTGAAATATATTTTTGGGTTGAATGTTGAATGTGAGGGGCTGTATGAACGCACAAGAATATAGGGCGTATCGCGAGGAGCAAGCATATAAGAAAAAACAAAACCGTCAAAGCATACGGAAAAATGCCCCTATGAGCGATATTTGTGTAACCCATAGTATGATTAGACCTAAAGCAAAAGAAAACCCCTCTAAGGGGCTAATAAGAGCCACCTTAAAAGGGTATAGTAATCTTAATATAGAAATTGAAAAACTAAGAGCTATTATTCACAATTACAAAGCTCATGCAGGCGTGGCCATATACGGAAATACAGCAATACACACAAGCACTAAAAGAGATCTATCTGATACGCTCGCAAAAGTAGAGGATAATAAACGTAAATTTGCTAGATTGGTATTTATGGAGCGGTGGCTTGAAAATGCTTTATATGGGTTACATGGTTTACGAGCTGAATACATTATATATATAATAGAGGTGTATCTACGAGGTAAGAAAGAATCCGAACGGCGGAAAGTTGCCCGCATCATTGAGGCAATTCATGAAAAAGGGTTAGAGTTACCCACGATAGAGCAGGCTCAAATAGTAATAAATGAGAATGGCAGAAGATAACACACGTTATCACACAACAACACAGAAATTATAATTATTCCGATAAATTCGTATAAAATAATCAGGATATACATAAAATTACGGCTCAAATATACATGCGTTTGTGTAATGTTTAATTATCCGCATGGTTGAGCTGTTCTTGTGAAAAATTACTTCCGAAATTACTACCAATAAGCATACATTATCGGAAGTAATAAAAAATCGATAACTAAAACGCATAGGATGGCAGGCGTTATTATACAATAGATATTGAGAACGTAAAAAACTTTACAATTTTATTACTAGGATGTAATATAATATATGACTAAAGAAAGAAATAATTTGCATCGCTTAACGCAAAAGAAAAAAGACGGTACTGCGAATACCGTCTTTTTTATATGTGCTAGTTACTTGCTGAAGTATCTATCTAGCCACTTGCAAATGTAGTGACAAGTTACACCTGCTATGATAGATACTATTAAAGAAAGAAATAATTCTAGCAACGCCTAACCCCCTTTCTGTTACCAGTCTAGGGAAGTAACACTCATAGTATAACATATGCCCCTCTACCTTTATATGGTACAGGGGTCTTTTTATGTCCTTGTGAGTGATGCGGGGTAAGAGTGCAATTCGTACCCTTATAAGGGGGTCGCTTTAACTGGACAGCGTTATATATGTTGACAATAGTTGACATTATTTCTATAGAGTTGAGTTGTTTTGCTGATGTCATGGAAGTAGTAAAAATGCGGTTCTTTCCGAATTTGTTGATGTCAACAAAATGCACATATTAGGGATAATTGCTAAGGAATGATAAGGTTATTATGGTTAATAAAAGTTAATGGTATGTTTATATAGTGATTTAACACATGATGACATATTATGACAAATAAAAGCTATGAATTAGATCAAGTATTTTTATCTGACATGGCAATTTACCACCCTATGATGTTGACATATCCAAACATAAAAAAAGGGGCGGTACAGCCTACCCCGTTATATGGTGATACGGTAAAAATTGAAACAACATCATAGAGATAGGGTACTAGTCTTTATATAAGCATTTAGCCAATGCATCCGTTATTTTAACTATGTTCTAGTATGCAAAAGGCCCCCTTAATGCAATTTGTATGCATACAGGGGGCAAGAGGTGATTATATGAGGTTAAATAGTTGTAGTTATAATCAATGTTTTATAGTTTTTTGCCACCTCTAAAAAAGGGGCGGTAAAGGGGCAGAATAGGTAAATTATGACGATGTCATACGATATCTAGGAATATCAATAAAGCAGATAAACCCTAATAAAAAAGCCCCTACGATAGCATACGCAATCATAGGGAATCTCTTTAAAAAATGGCGGAGAGACAGGGATTTGAACCCTGGGTACGGTATAACCGCACACATGATTTCCAATCATGCTCCTTCAGCCGCTCGGACACCTCTCCATGTATTCTGTTGTGTAACAGGTACTTGTATAGTATATGAAAAAGTTAGATTTATGTCAAGAACAAAATAGTAGAATTATTATAGTTTCATAAGAGTTTTAAAAAGCCGCCCCGAAGGACGGCTTTTAGTATGTATATTATAATACTTCTTTAATTTCTTGTGCATCGATGGATGCTTTGATATCGTCTGCCATTTTTTCGATTAATGGGATATCTTCTTCTTTTAAAGAGGATTTGATATCAAGAGGTTGGGATACGATTTCAATATCTTTGAAGTCGTTTTCGAAATGAGCAACCATTGTTTTCATTGCAGCGGAAGCCCAGGAATGGTTACCGATGATGGATACCTTATGATTTTGGAAGTTAAGCGCTTTTAACTCGTGAATGAAGTTTTCCATAGTAAGGTATAGGTTCAAGTTATAAGTTGGTGCAATTGTTACCAAGTTTGTATATTTCCAAGCATCAGCGATGATGTAGGAAGGATTAGTTTTGGAAACATCGTAGATTTTAATATCTGTAACACCCCGTTTAGACAATTGTTTAGCCAATTGTTGAGCGATGTCACGAGTGTTACCATACATGGAGCCGAAGGCGATAACAACACCTTTTTTCTCAGCTGTGTAGCTGGACCAGTGTAAGTATTTGTGCAAGATATATTCAATCGTTTCAGGTGTGCGCCAGATTGGACCATGAAGTGGAGCAATGCGTTTGATTTCAAGGCCGGAAACCTTGCGAATTGCATTTTGTACTTGAGGACCGTATTTACCAACGATATTTGTGTAGTAACGACGAGCTTCATCTTCATAGGTTGCTACGAAATCAGTTTGGTCAGCAAAGATGTTGCCATTGATTGTACCAAATGTACCGAATGCATCAGCAGAGAACAATGTACCTGTAGATTTTTCATAGGTACAAGTTACTTCTGGCCAGTGAACCATAGGCATTGTGTAGGATACAAGAGTATGTTTACCTAAGCAAATTTCGTCGCCTTCTTTTACTGTGTAATATTGATCAGGCTTTGGTGTGCGGTAGAATTGTTCAAACATGCGGAATGTTGTTGCATTACCAACCATTTTACAATTTGGATAGCGTTCCAATGTTTCTAACAATGTTTGACAGTGGTCAGGTTCCATATGGTTTACGATGATGTAATCAAGATCACGACCATTTAAAAGGTGGGATAAGTTGTCAAAGTATTCTTCGCGAATTTCTGCATCAACAGAGTCTACAACGCAAGTTTTTTCATCATCGATGAAATAGCTATTGTAGCTTACACCATTTGGAATAGGGAATAAGTTTTCAAAACGTTCAGTTGTCCAGTCATTACTACCAATCCAGTAGATATTATGGGTCATTTTTTGAGCACAATGCATAGTAATATCCTTTCCTTACACATATGTATATACATAACTAACCTCATCCATGTGATGACGGTTTAATTAATTATATTGACATCTTATAATACAGTTTTTTTCGAAAAAAATCAATATATCGATATATGTCAATGTGTTATAACTGTGTTAACTTTCACATATTAGAATGTGTATTGTGAAAGTTTGTAAATATAGCCCATTCCGAAGAATGGGCCATATAGATTATTTAAAGTATTTTACGCCGGATGTGAAGATTGGCATTTCTAAGTTGCCTGGAATATTTTTACTAATATCTGCACCACAGCGTTCGGAGTGTGCCATTTTACCAAATACGCGGCCATCAGGGCTATAAATGCCTTCGATAGCAGCCACAGATTGGTTAGGATTAAAGCGCCCATCCATGGATGCAATACCGTCAAAGTCAACATATTGTGTAGCAATTTGACCAGTTTTATTGAATTCCAATACTTGTTGTGGGGAGGCAATAAAGCGACCTTCACCATGAGAAATAGGAACCGTATAAATTTCGCCAGCCTTAGCTTCACACATCCAAGGCGATTTTGTAGAAATAACCTTAGTGTTGGCCATACGGGATACGTGGCGTCCAATGGTATTATATGTCAAGGTAGGGTGATCTGCCGTTAATGTTTCAATATGGACACCAGGCAATAGACCTAATTTAATCAACGCTTGGAAACCGTTACAGATACCGAGAACTAGACCATCTTGTTTATAAAGTAGGTTTTCGAGGCCTTCTGCAAGATATGGGTTGCGGAATAGGGTAGCCATGAATTTACCAGACCCATCTGGTTCATCGCCGCCGCTAAATCCACCAGGGAACATAAGAATTTGAGACTCTGCTAATTTAGCTTTGATTACGTCAATAGATTCTTTTAATTGTTCTGGCGTTTGATTGCGAATTAGTACGATGTCTGCAATAGCACCAGCTCGTTCAAAAGCACGAGCGGAATCGAATTCACAGTTAGTGCCAGGGAATACAGGGATAAGTACCTTTGGTTTAGCACCTAAGGAGGTACTGCGAGGTTTTGCGTGTTGATCGTGAATGTAAGCTACCGCTTCACCAGTACCGGATTTTGCTTCCAATGGGAATATATCGGATAATGGTTTTTCGTATGCTTTTTCGATTTCATCAAGTGTTACAGATTGTCCGTTCCATTCGATGACAGGTTTGTCTTGGGTAACTGCAATAACGCGAACGTCGGACAATTCAAGTAAATGGTTAACCGCTGTAATATCTACTTCTACGATGAAAGAACCAATAGCTGGTTGGAAAATAGCTCGTTCTGCATATTTGTCGAACTTAACGCCAATTTTATTGCCGAGAGCCATTTTGGAAACTGCTTCAGGGATGCCACCTTGGTCTACTACATAGGCAGAGTATACACGTCCTTTTTCAATTTCCTCTTGTAAGATATCACAATTTTCTTTGAAGTGATCCCAGTCAGGTGTATCGTTGTACGTACGAGGTACATCAAAGTATACGAGACGATGGTCAGGTCCTTTTAAATCTTGGCTTACAATATGTTTAACAGGAGCTGTTACCGCTGCGAAGGATACGAGGGTAGGAGGCACTGTTAAATCCATAAATGTACCACTCATAGAATCTTTGCCGCCAATGGCACCAATCTCAAGTTCTTTTTGGGCTTTGTAAGCACCTAGAAGTGCTGCTACCGGTTTACCCCAAGATTCTTTGGAGTGTAAACGTTCAAAGTATTCTTGTAAAGTAAGGTATGCATCTTGACGACGACCACCGAGTGCCACAAGTTTTGCAACGGATAAAAGCACGGCATATTGTGCGCCATGGTATGGACTCCAAGCGGATAATTCAGGTACAAAGCCATGTGTCATGATACTAGCAGTTGTTGTTTCACCGTGAAGAACTGGTAATTTTGCCACCATACCTTGGGTAGGTGTTTTTTGATATTTACCACCAAATGGCATGAGTACTGTATTGGCCCCAACTGTGCTATCAAAGCGTTCAACAAGTCCTTGTTGAGACGCCGTGTTTAATGTAGATATTGCTTCGAGCCATTGATCTTTGAAATTGTCGGCACTTGCAGAACCACGGCGGAAATAAGATTTTTCAGTAGGAGCTGTCACTACAGCTTCTTGTTGTTGACTCGCTCCATTTGTATTTAAGAAATCACGACTGATATCGACAATTGTTTCTCCGCGCCATGTCATGATGAGGCGATTTGTATCGGTTACATCGGCAACGATTGTGCATTCAAGATTTTCTTCATCGCAATACTTCATAAATGCATCCACATCGGCTGGTGCAATGACACAAGCCATACGTTCTTGGGATTCGGAAATAGCGAGTTCTGTACCATCGAGACCGTCGTATTTTTTAGGTACTAAGTCAAGGTTGATGGTAACGCCATCTGTTAGTTCACCGATGGCTACGGAGACACCACCAGCACCAAAGTCATTACAACGTTTAATGAGTGTTGTTACCTCAGGGCGACGGAATAAGCGTTGAATTTTACGTTCTGTAAGGGCATTCCCTTTTTGAACCTCTGCACCACATGTAGCGAGGGATTCTAATGTATGTTCTTTAGAAGAACCTGTAGCCCCACCGCAGCCATCACGACCTGTTTTACCACCGAGTAGTACGATGATATCACCTGGTGTTGGTACTTCACGTCGCACTTGCTTGCGCGGAGCAGCACCGATAACAGCACCGATTTCCATGCGTTTTGCCACATAACCTGGATGATAGTATTCTTTAACTTCGCCAGTAGCAAGGCCGATTTGATTACCATAGGAGGAATAGCCACGTGCGGCTTCAACAGTAATTTTCTTTTGTGGTAGCTTGCCTTCTAGTGTATCGGCTAGCGGTGTGTGAGGGTCTCCGCTACCAGTGATGCGCATAGCTTGATACACATAAGAACGGCCACTTAGAGGATCGCGGATACAACCGCCAAGACATGTGGCAGCACCACCAAAAGGTTCGATTTCAGTTGGGTGATTGTGAGTTTCGTTTTTGAATAGCAAGAGCCATTCTTCTTCTTTGCCATCTACATCAACGGGAACGATGATAGTGCATGCATTGATTTCTTCGGATTCATCAAGGTTAGTAAGACCGCCTGCATGACGCAATTCTTTTACAGCTAATGTGGCCATATCCATGAGAGAACGAGCTTTTACCTTAGTTGTATATAACAAATTGCGACCTTCAGTATATTCTTCTAGTGCTTCCTTGATTGGTTCTGTGAAACGACTCTCTTCGATAGTAATATCCGTTAACTCTGTCATAAATGTAGTATGGCGGCAATGGTCAGACCAATATGTATCGAATAAGCGAATTTCTGTAATCGTTGGATTGCGTTTTTCTACATTCTTGTATTGCTTTTGAATTAATTTGATATCTGCCAATGTCATAGCGAGTCCATATTCGCTAATCATATTTTGTAGTGCATCCTCTGACATTTCTGTAAAACCGTCGATGATAGCTACATCTTCTGGCTCTTCTAGTTTAAGTGCCAAGGTATCAGGTAACTCGAGACTTGCTTCTCTAGAATCAACAGGATTGATGTAATATTGTTTGATTGATTCTTTTTCTTCGTCTGTAAAAGTACCTTCTATGACAAATACTCTTGCACAACGAACGGTATGACCTGTTGTCAGTGTGAGCATAGAAATACATTGCTCGGCACTGTCTGCACGTTGATCGTATTGTCCTGGTACATATTCGATAGCAAAGACAAATGCATTTGCTGGAATATCTAATGTTTCTGCTACTAAATCAACAGGTGGTTCAGAAAAAATCAAATGTTTAGCCTTTTGTAATGCGTCATCGCTAAGATTTTCTACATCATAACGTTCATAGATTTGCACGGCTGTAGCTGGTACATGTAATTCTTGCTGTAATGTAGCTAATACATGTGCTGCTTCATTAGCGAAAGCATCACGTTTTCTTACAAATAGTCGTTGAATAGCCATATAGCCTCCTGTAATATGCAGAATAAATGAGTTCTGGTGTTGACAAGATAAGTATAGTCGGTCTAGACTTATAAGTAAAGATAATCTTACTTATATAAAGATTAACGCTACTTATAAATATGAAATTTTCATGAAGGTCATAAGACCAAAATTTCATAAACCGTAACAATAGCATCTTGTTTTGAGTAAAAAGTAGAATATTAATAATGTATTACTATACTATTAGTATATAACAGAGGAGGATAAAATGGCAGTATCAGCAGATCTATATAGATCATTTTTAGGAGTTGGGTTGTATTTGTCATTTTCTCGCGCTGCAAAAGAGCTAGGTGTTTCGCAGTCCGCAATTAGTCAAAGTATCAAACAATTAGAAGGCGAATTAAAAATGCCTTTATTTGTGCGCACTACTAAATCGGTAGCATTTACGCCAGAAGGCAAGGAATTATTCGATACAGTAGCCAAAGCATTTTCCATTCTAGATAATGGGATTACGCAATTACAAGAACGGGTGAATCAAGCTTACGAAAGCTTGAATATTGCCGCTACAGATACACTATGTCGTCATTTCTTGTTGCCCTATTTTCATAAATGGCAATTGCAAGAAAATCAAATTGGCTTGCATATCATAAACAGACCGTCCCCAGATTGTGTGGAAATGGTCATTAATAAAGAAGTGCAGTTAGCTGTAGTTAATGACTACGAAGGTTTGCGTAGCAATACACAATTAGAAGTTACTACCTTGGCGAGCATTCAAGATATCTTTGTGGGCGGTCATGAATATAAAGGGGCAGGCTTCTTTGACCAAGGCCGCTTGCTCAGTGAGCCTATGTTGTTACTACAAAAGGGAACAGCTAGCCGTACTTTCTTTGATGAAGTAACGCATGGTGCTTGTAGTAAACCGCGTTTTGAATTGAGTAGTGTAGACGTTCTCCTCGATCTTGTGGAAATTAACATGGGTATCGCTATGTTGCCAAGTAATGTGGTGCAAGAAAAAATGCAAGAAGGTACTGTCGTAAAAATTGATACAGATATTCCTGTGCCAACGCGAGATATCGTACTTGTTCGGTCGCGTCTCGTTCCACAATCCGAAGGCGCTGCTAGATTTACAAATTTATTGACTAATCGTGAAGATAAGCGAGACAAAGTTTTATAAATATGAATTACAAACACACTTTATTCTTTTTTTCAATAAAGTGTGTTTTTTTGTTGACCCTAAGCGTTGATTTACGTTAAAATTTAAAGATAGTTATGCGGAGGTAAAACGAAATGGAATTATTAAAACAACGCATTCGTGAAGAAGGTATTGTCTTAAACAATCGTGTATTAAAAGTTGATGGTTTTTTGAATCACCAAATCGATCCACAATTATTTAAAGCTATTGGTAAAGAAATTGCTGACCGCTATCGTGATGCTGGTGTTCAACGTATTGTTACCATTGAAGCATCTGGTATTGCCTTGGCATTGATGGCTGCTCTTGAACTAGACGTGCCATTAGTATTTGCTCGTAAGAAAAAATCTATTCTTATGGTCGATGATGTGTATCACTCTGTTGTATATTCTTATACAAAAGAAGAAAATTATGACATTACAATTTCTAAAAAATTCTTGCCAGCAGGCGAAAAAGTTTTAATTATTGATGACTTCTTGGCCTCTGGTGAAGCAGCTATGGGGCTTGCTAAACTTGTAAAAGATGCAGGCGATGAAGTGGTTGGTATGGCAATTGCTATTGAAAAGTCTTTCCAACCAGGTCGTGAACGCTTAGAAAATGCTGGTTTCCGTGTTGAATCCTTAGTGCGCATCAAAGAATTTAAAGATAATAAATGTGTTTTTATAGAGGACTAGTTCTATAGTTTTTTGCGGAGAGAGGTAGAAATAATGAACGTAAAAGCTGAGAAATTTGATGTACTAGTAGCGGACATTGAAAAATCTGGCAATAAATGGTTTACAAAGGATGTTATTGAAGGCGATGAATACAATACGGTTGTATACCATGGTCGTTTAGAAATTCATGGTAACTCTTTACCTGTTTTTATCGTGTTGGATGATTCTGTATTCTCTTATATTCGTGTTGCAGTTACAACAACGAGCATTACAGATGCAGCCATTAAAAAAGTATTGCCTAAATTGAATGAGCTTAACCAACAATTTAAAGTGACAAAATACTATGTAAATGATGAAGACAGCAATATTTACACTGATATTTCTGTGCCATCTACAGCTGAAACATTTGAACCAGCAGTATTGGTTAATCTTATGTTAGAGGTTATTAAACCGCACTTGGATGAAGTTCATCCAGAGATTTTGAAAATTGTAGGACAAGCAAAATAAGAGGTTAGTATGAATCCTAAAGCATTAGCCTTTGATAAATTTATGAAGGCAGAAGAAGTAACGGCTTTTGAGCGCAAAGATTTTGATGATGAAGACGGTACAGTCGTATATCGATCCTATATTAAATCACCGCTTTGGGATATGCCGATGTTCGTGATCTTAGATAATAGTATTTACAGTGTTATCCGTTTAGTGCTTGGCCCTGAAAAGGTAACAGCACAGAATATGGCGGCCATTAATGCATTGATCAATCGTGAGAATGCAATGTATAAAAACTATAAATTCTATATTGATGAACAAGATTCTACATTGTATTTAGATTGCGTCTACATGTGTGCTAATGATGAGTTTATACCAGAGTTGATGTATGCTTTAATGACGTCGATTGTGGATTATATTCCTGAGGCCGTTGGCGATTTAAAAGCTGCTTTTGAAAGCAATGTACAATAAAATATGATATTCCTTATAAGATAGTATATCGTGTGAATAGGGAATAGAATACAAGGGACTTCCATACCTATGTGTGGAAGTCTTTTTTTTATCAATGTACATTCGTACATAATAATTATTATTCGTATCATACTGTGCAATCTTTAATATAAGTATTGTATAGTTCGGAATATAACGAACAATTATAAAAACTAATATAATTATTATTCGAAAAATGATTGACCGATACAAATTGGTCTGATACAATTTAGATACAGATAAGGAGGCGTTATCATGAAGAGACATATGAACTTAACATCCGTTACTATTATGACTATTTCTGCTAACGCTATCAGTGTGTAAACTCGGCCTTTTTAGGTCGAGTTTTTTTATTAAGGAGGAACAATGAAGGTTGGCATTATCATGGGCAGTAAATCTGACCTAGACACGATGAAAAAAGCATCTGCTATATTAGATGAATTCAATATTCCTTATGAAATGGTGATCGCTTCTGCGCATCGTACACCAGAGGCTGTTAAGTCCTTTGTGGAGCGTCTAGAAGCAGAAGGAGCAATCGCTTTTATCGCAGGTGCAGGCGCTGCAGCCCATCTACCTGGAGTGGTGGCAAGTTTTACAACCGTACCTGTTATCGGTATTCCTCTTAATGCAACCGCATTAAAGGGCATTGATTCCCTCTTGGCAATCGTACAAATGCCGTCTGGTATGCCAGTAGCAACAATGGCCGTAGATGGTGCAAAAAATGCTGCATTATTTGCAGTACAAATCGGTGCTACTTTCAACAAGGAACTAAAAGAAAAATATGTTGCCTATCGCAAAGATATGGCTGACAAGGTTTTAGCAGATAATGCTGCATTACAAGCAGAATTAAATAAATAATTATTACATAGGAGGATTACTATCATGGCTAATATCGATTTGGAAAAATTAACACTTTTATACGAAGGCAAAGCAAAACAAGTGTATCAAACAGATGACAAGGAAACATATATTGTTCACTACAAAGATGATGCCACTGCATTTAATGGTGAAAAACATGATACTATCCTTGGTAAAGGCGTATTGAATAATAAAATTTCCTCATTCTTCTTTGAATTATTGAAAAAAGAAGGCGTTCCAACACATTTCGTTCGTCGTGAAGATGACCGTAACCAAACAGTATTGACGTTGAACATTGTTCCTCTAGAAGTTATCGTTCGTAATATTGCTGCTGGTTCTATGGCTAAACGTTTTGGCATTGAAGAAGGTACGCCTCTTAAACATCCAATTCTTGAATTCTGCTACAAAAATGATGAACTTGGCGATCCATTTGCCAACGAATCTCAAATCACAGCTCTTGGCTGGGCTACGCAAGAACAATTGGATAGAATTTCCGAAATTACTATGAAGGTTAACGATATCCTTAAAAACTTCTTGGCTACTAAGAATGTAACATTAGTCGATTTTAAACTTGAATTTGGTACACATAATGGAGAAGTATTGCTTGGTGACGAAATTTCTCCTGATACATGCCGTTTCTGGGATGCAACAACAGGTGAAAAACTCGATAAAGACCGTTTCCGTCGCGACCTTGGCAATATCGAAGAAGCTTATAAAGAAATGTTATTCCGCTTAACGGGCGAACGTGCATAACCTGGGGGTTATTGATGAACTACGATCCAATTTTTGACAAATGGCATGAAGAATGTGGCGTCTTTGGTGTATTTGACCGCACTGTTGACGTTGCACGATATGTATACTGGGGATTGTTTGCCCTTCAACACCGCGGTCAGGAAAGTGCAGGTATCGCTATTACCGATGGTAATGAAGTGGCTCTAAAAAAAGGTATGGGTTTATTGACTGAGGCTATCAAGGAATTACCAACATTAAAAAGCCATATGGGGACTGGTCATGTTCGGTATTCTACAACTGGCTCTAATAACCCACGTAATATTCAACCTCTTGTAATCCATTATCAAGGTGGCCAAATTGCAGTAGCCCATAATGGCAATTTGACGAATGCTCTAGGCATCCGTCGTCAACTTGAAGCAGATGGTTCCATTTTTCAAACAACTATGGATTCAGAGGTTATCGTAAACTTAATCGCTCGTTCTAAGGCTGAAACGCAAGAGGAACGCATTGCTGATGCGGCTCGACAAATCGAAGGGGCCTTCTCCTTGGTTATTACAACTAATGACTCTCTCGTTGGGGTTCGCGATCCTCAAGGCTTTAGACCTCTTTGCTTGGGCAAGACTGAACATGGCTATGTGTTATCTAGTGAAAGCTGTGCCTTTGATGCTATAAAAGCTGAATTTATTCGCGATATTGACCCAGGTGAAATGGTTATTATCGATGATCGTGGTGTGCGCAGCACAATCTATGCAGAACCTCAAAAAATTGATAAAAAACTTTGTGTCTTTGAATATATTTATTTTGCGCGCTCCGATAGTAAAATTGATGGACAATCTGTATATGAAACACGACTCAATATGGGACGTGAACTATATAATGAAACTAAATATGATGCAGATATCGTCATGTCTATTCCAGACTCTGGCACGACGGCTGCTCTTGGATATGCTCGTGCGTCGGGCATCCCTTTTGCAGAAGGTTTGATTAAAAATCGATACAGTGGACGTACATTTATCAAACCTAATCAAGAAGAACGGGAACTAGCTGTGCGTATGAAGCTAAATGCTGTGCCAGAGGTTGTAGGCGGTAAACGTATTGTATTAATCGATGACTCTATCGTGCGTGGTACCACAAGTGGCCTTATCGTTAAGATGTTAAAAGAGGCAGGCGCTAAGGAAATCTATATGTGTGTTAGCTCGCCGGCTATCGAATATTCTTGTCACTATGGTATTGATACATCGGTTCGTAAAGAATTGATTGCGGCCACACATACAATTGAAGAAATTAGAGATTATATTAAGGCAGATAAATTGCATTATCTATCAAAAGAAGGCTTGTGCCGAGCTATTAGCGGCGTGCCAGAAGCGGATTTATGTTTCGCTTGTTTCAATGGCGATTACAGGGTAGATGTGCCTACAGAACAAGAGGAAGGGGTCAAATATGTGCTCGAATAAAACAGGATTAACCTATCGTGATGCAGGTGTAGATATCGATGCCGGTAATAAAGCCGTAGAGTTGATGAAAGAATCCGTAAAAAGAACATACACAGCAGGTGTTGTAGGTGATTTAGGTGGCTTTGGTGGCCTATACTCCTTAGCAGGTCATTCCATGGAAGAACCAATGCTCGTATCTGGCACAGACGGTGTTGGCACAAAATTGCGCCTCGCTATCATGATGGATAAACATGATACGATTGGACAAGACTGTGTTGCCATGAGTGTAAATGATATTCTTGTACAAGGGGCAACGCCTCTGTTCTTCTTAGACTATGTAGCGGTTGGTAAACTTGATCCAGTGCAAGTCGCTGATATCGTTCGCGGTGTTGCTAATGCCTGCGAGGAATCTGGCTGCGCCCTCCTTGGTGGGGAAACAGCTGAAATGGCTGGTTTCTATGGTGAAGGTGACTATGATGTAGCAGGTTTTGCCGTAGGTATTGTAGATCGTCCTAAACTGATTACAGGTGAACATATTAAATCTGGTGATGTCATTCTTGGTTTGCCATCCTCCGGTGTTCATTCCAATGGGTTCTCCTTGGTTCGTAAAATCGTTTTCGACCATAAGGGTTTCTCTATAGATCAAGACATTCCAGAATTTGGTAAAACCCTTGGGGAAGAACTATTAACACCAACACGCTTGTATCCTAAAGCTGTATTACCGTTGATTAAAGAAAACTATATCAAAGGTATGGTTCATATCACGGGCGGTGGTTTCTATGAAAACATTCCACGCGTACTACCAAATGGCGTAACTGCTGAGGTAGATTGTGATACATGGCCACGCCTTCCTGTGTTTACAAAATTGCAAGAATGGGGCAATGTGGATTGGCATGAAATGTACCGTACGTTTAACATGGGTATCGGTATGATTCTCATCGTCGATGCCGATGATGTAGATACGGTGAAAGCTAATCTTGAAAGCCGAAATGAAGCTGTATATGAAATTGGTCGTATCGTTACAGGCGAAGGTCCTGTTGTCGTAAAAGGGGCGGTATTTAATGACTAATTCCGTATCTAAAAAGCGTCTTGCTCTATTTGCCAGTGGTAGAGGCTCAAATGGCGAAGCCTTGTACAAGGCGATGCAAGAGGGCCTTATCAATGGTGAGTTTGTCGTTATTATTACAGACCATGCAGATGCAGGTATTGTAGAACGCTCTAAAGGATGGGGCATTCCACTTATTGCTATTGAACGTAGTCAATTTGATTCAAAGCAAGCCTTTGAACAAGCTCAATTGGATGCTCTTGAGCCGTATTGTGTTGATGGTATTGTGTTGGCAGGCTACATGCGTATTGTAGGGGCTGGTCTTATTGCTCGCTATGAACATAAGATTTTAAATATTCATCCTGCTCTATTGCCATCCTTTCCAGGGCTTCATGGTCATCAACAGGCTATTGATGCGGGCGTAAAAGTAACAGGTTGTACCGTTCATTTTGTAGATGCCGGTATGGATACAGGTCCTATCATCATGCAAAATACGGTTCCTGTATATCCAGATGATACAGAGGATACTTTGTCCGAACGATTATTGCCCGTAGAACATGCGACCTATCGTGAAGCACTTCGCTTGTTCTGTGAAGATGCATTACGTATAGAAGGACGCAATGTACATTATATTTAGGAGGAACGATGATTCAAAACGCATTACTTAGTGTTTCTGATAAAACAGGTATTGTCGACTTTGCCAAAGGTCTTGTAGAGTTAGGGGTGACCATCTATTCTACAGGTGGCACGTTGAAAGCTATTTCTGATGCAGGCGTTCCTGCAAAGGCTGTAGAATCTCTTACCGGTTTTCCTGAAATGATGGATGGTCGTGTAAAGACGTTACATCCAAAGGTACATGGTGGCATCTTAGCGATTCGTGATAATGCAAATCATCAAGCCGCTATGGAAGAACATGGTATTTTACCAATCGATTTAGTGGTTGTAAATTTATATCCTTTCCGCGAAACGATTGCAAAACCAAATGTTTCATTAGAAGATGCTATTGAAAATATAGATATTGGGGGCCCGACTATGGTGCGCTCTGCGGCTAAAAATAATGCATATGTAGGCATTGTGGTTAACCCTGATCACTATGATGAAATTCTAGAAATGCTTAAAACGAATGGCGCGTTGACCCAAGAGTATCGTTTTGCACTTGCTAAAGAAGCATTTGCTCATACTGCAGCATATGATACGGCGATTGCTAATTATATGAGTGGTGTTATTGGAGAAGGCCCTACACCTCCTGAATATTTAAGTGCTTATGAAAAGGTTATGGACCTTCGTTATGGCGAAAATCCTCATCAAAAGGCAGCTTTTTATAAAGAAATTGGCAAGGCTCACGGTATGGGGGCATTAAAACAACTACACGGTAAGGAATTATCTTATAACAATATCGTCGATATGGAAGCTGCGTGGAATATGGTGTGGGAATTTACGGACCCTGCGGCATGTATTATTAAACATACTAATCCATGCGGTGCCGCAACGGCATCCACATTGCACGATGCGTATGTCAATGCCTATGAAGCCGATTCTGTATCCGCTTTTGGTGGTATCGTTGCGTTAAATCGCGAAGTTGATGCGGCCACTGCCGAAGAAATGAGTAAGATTTTCTTAGAAGTTATCATGGCGCCAGCTTTCACAAAGGAAGCTCTAGATATTTTGGAAGCGAAGAAAAATATTCGTCTCATCGAGTTATCTAAGCCTGAATCTGGCCAAGTAACTGTGAAAAAGGTGTCTGGCGGTATGCTCGTACAAACGGAAGATGATATCGTAGAAGACCGTGCTAATTATAAGGTTGTTACAAAGACGCAACCTACGGAAGAACAATGGAAAGCTCTTGAATTTGCATGGAAACTTGTAAAGCATGTAAAGTCCAATGCTATCTTAATTTCTAACGAGAAACGAACACTCGGTGTTGGTGCCGGTCAAATGAACCGCGTTGGTTCTGCTAAAATTGCCCTTGAACAAGCTGGAGAGGCTGCAAAAGGGGCTGTTCTTGCATCTGATGCGTTCTTCCCATTTGGCGATACCGTAGAAACAGCGGCTAAACATGGTATAGCTGCTATTATCCAACCAGGTGGTTCTATCCGTGATGAAGAATCCATTAAGGCTGCTGATGAAGCAGGTATTGCGATGGTATTTACAGGCATTCGTCATTTTAAACATTAGAGGTAACTATGAAGGTTTGCGTAATCGGTAATGGCGGCCGCGAACACGCTATAGCGTGGCGTTTATCCATCAGTCCGAGTGTAGAAAAGGTGTATGCCGTTCCTGGCAGTGCGGCTATGAAAAATTGTGCTGAACTAGTAGGCATTGATTGGTCTCATACGGATCATCTTATCCGTTTTTTGAAAGATAATAAGGTGGACCTTGTTGTTGTAGGTCCTGAAGCGCCTCTTGTGGCAGGTCTTGCAGATGCGTTGCATGAAGCAGGAATCCCTGTGTTTGGTCCTTCCAAGGCGGTTGCTCAATTGGAAGGTTCTAAGGTCTTTGCTAAAGATCTTATGAAAAAATATAATATCCCTACAGCTGCTTACGGTGTATTCTCCAATGCAGATGAAGCAAAACAATTCATCGCCAAAACCGGAGCACCTATTGTAGTAAAAGCAGATGGATTAGCAGCTGGTAAAGGTGTTGTTGTAGCTATGACTATTGACGAAGCTAATGCAGCCGTTGATGACATGCTAAGTGGTAACCGCTTTGGCGAGGCTGGTAGTACCGTTGTTATTGAGGAATTTATGGAAGGTGAAGAAGCGAGCCTTCTTGCCTTTGTAGATGGTAAGACCGTAGTTCCTATGATTGCGTCTCAAGACCATAAGCGCATCTTTGATGGTGATAAGGGTCCTAATACAGGCGGTATGGGAACCTATGCACCAGCACCTGTGCTAACTGATACATTGCGCGATGAAGCCATGAAGACCATTTTAGAGCCTATGGTAGCAGCCATGGCAAAGGAAGGTATGCCATATGTGGGCTGTCTTTATGCAGGCCTTATGATTACCAATGAAGGTCCGAAGGTGGTAGAATTTAATGCACGCTTTGGCGATCCAGAGACACAAGTGGTATTACCATTGTTGGAAGGTGATTTGGGCCAAATTATGATGGCCTGTGCTACAGGTACATTACAACCTAATATGGTGAAATGGAAAGACTCTTCTGCTGCCTGTGTCATTCTCGCTTCGAAAGGCTATCCCGAAACCTCGTCTAAAGGCGATGTCATCTTAGGTGAACTTGTACAGTATGATACATCCATCATTTTTCATTCTGGTACGAAGTTAGAAGGTGACCATTATGTCACGAATGGTGGTCGTGTTCTTGGCGTTGTGGGACTGGGTAAGGATTTGCGAACCGCTTTAGATCGTGCTTATGAGCGCATTGACCATATTACATTTAAGGGCATGCAATATCGTAAGGATATTGGTGCAAAAGCTTTCAAATAATACAGAATCCCCTATACTATATGCGTATGCATACGGTGTAGGGGATTTTTATTGCCTATAATTTAGTATGTACCCGTGATATAATAATATCGATATACATAGAAACACCAATGTAGATGACATTTGGTGATGTAATAGAGTCTGTTTTCTTTGTAATAGCGATATACCATTATGATTTATAATAAAGAACCGTTACAACTGAATAGTCCTGTAGCCTTTTGGCTTAATTTCCCCAATGAGGAACGTGTTTTTTGGGTGGACCGGCAAAGTAATCGTATTGTTGTAGGCGCTAAACGTCTAGCCACAGTTAAAGATGATGAGGACCGCCATAATTATGCGTATGTATTTTATGGGGATACTTTTTTTGACACATCAAAGGATCCTAAGTGGTCGGGAATGGGGCATGAAATGATTGCGTTCACCCATTACTACATCGTAGAAAATGGAGAAGCCTTTTATTTGCATGCTGGTGAAAGTGTTAGCATCGAAGATATAGAAGTGCCTCATATTCGTCATGATTTCCGTGAAACTAGTGATGATAAAGGCGATTGGGACCGCTTGATGAATGCTATTTCAGATGGCATCGGCCGTGGAGAGATGACAAAGGTGGTCGCATCCCGTGAGGTGCAATTCACAAGTGATACACCGTTTAATGTGGCGAGTATCTTGACCAATTTGGTTGAAAATAATCCGAACTGTTTCATCTTTGGCTATGAGAAGGATGGGCGCACCTTTGTGGGGGCTTCTCCTGAAATTTTGGTGCGTCATCGTGGTAGCGAAATCCTTAGTTATGCACTGGCTGGAACCGCGCCAAAGGATGGCCCTGATGCGTGGACTAAGGAACAGTTGCTAAGTGATAAGAAAAATCTCTTTGAACATAATATCGTCCGTGACCGTATCGTGAACACGATGAAGCAAATCACTCCAGACGTTACGGTGGGGGAAACTGGTATTATGGAGCTAGCTCATCTCTATCATTTACGTACCATTATTACTGCAAAAGATAGCACAAAATCTCTCGTAGAATGGGCAAAATTACTACATCCAACACCGGCTCTTGGTGGTGAACCACGAGAGAAGGCGATGGCTCTCTTAGAAACATACGAAGCTCATGAGCGCGGTATGTACGCTGCACCATTTGGTTTTATGAAGGATATGGGGGATGGCATTGTTGTCGTTGCCATTCGTTCTGCCTTGATTATGGATAATATTCTCTATGCCTATGCAGGATGCGGTGTGGTTGCCGATTCTGATGCGGATGAAGAATATATAGAGACTAATAATAAAATGCGTACTATTCTAGATGCATTGTAAATGGTAAAGATCTAGTGCGAAAAAATATGATGAGGAATATATCCTCATCTATATTACGGAGAAATTACATGAATGAATATATCGCCGCCTTGGTGGATGAATTCGCCCGATTAGGCATCACATATGCCGTGTTTAGTCCTGGTTCGCGCTCTACAACAATGGCCATGCTATTTAGGGAACACGGTGCTTTTGAAACCTATATGAATATTGACGAAAGGTCCGCAGGATTTATGGCCTTAGGCATCGCAAAGGCCCATAGAAAGCCTGTAATTCTCGTGTGCACGTCGGGCTCAGCGGTAGCACATTATATGCCGGCTGTACTAGAAGCACAATATAGCGGTGTACCCTTGATTATTTTATCCGCAGATAGGCCTCACACATTGCAACATGTAGGGGCTCCACAAACGGTAGATCAACAAAAAATATTTGGTACAGCTGTTAATTATTACGAGGAATTGGCAGTACCACAACAGGAGCATTACTATACATATCCGCGCCTAGTAGCTCGTAAGGCTTATATGAAGTCTATGGATGTGAAAAGGGGACCGGTGCATATTAATGTACCGCTCTTTGAGCCATTGGTACCGGAGTTAGATAGGAGACATTTTGAATGTGGCAGGCAACCATTTTCTGTTGTTCCGGCTGCTATTCAGCCAGGTGATGTATGCACTATCTATGACCTCCTTGCGAATAAAAAAGTGCTTATCTTAGCGGGGCCAAGTACGAATCTTGAGGATACCGATGCCATTCTTGGTCTATCTAATATATTCCATGCGCCAATATTAGGTGATCCATTGTCCAATATGCGTCGTGTTTATGATGAACGAGTCATTACATCTTATGATGCATTGCTTTCACAAGAGGTGTATCGAGATACATTGCGACCAGATTGCATGTTACAAATTGGTCAGATGGTCGTATCTAAGCGCGTTCAGCAGTGGGTGGCATCCATGCAACATATCCCAATTATATCTGTTAGCTCTACAATGGACTATACAAACCCTGCAGGAAACACGACCCTCTTTGTACAATCGACACCACAAGGTTTGGTTGATGCACTGAATATGGAGATTTCTGAGCTTCATGCCATAGAAGATGAGGAATATGCAGAAGGTGCTTATGAGGAACTCGTTACAGAGGATAATGGCTATTTGGCTACGTGGATTGATGCAGACGGTGTAGGTCGTAAACAACTCGATACAGTAGCTAGGGAACCAGAGTTATTTGAAGGATATACGATTCATCTATTACAAGAATTGTTGCCGAAGAATAGCCAACTTGTGGTTGCCAACAGTATGAGTATTCGAGATATGGATTATTTCTGGTCAGGCAATCGTCACAGTGCTATTATCTATGGTAACCGTGGCGTTAACGGTATTGATGGTACCGTTTCTACCGCCCTTGGCATCGCTACAAATGGCATGCCTACCGTATTGCTTACGGGGGATTTGACCTTCTTTCACGATTTGAATGGCCTCGCCGTGGCGAAAACGCACCCATTAAATGTAACCATCATTGTTCACAATAATGATGGGGGTGGCATTTTTGAATATTTGCCGCAAAAGGGAACGCCGTATTTTGATTACTTATTTAGTACCGCACAAGGCCTAGACTATAGTGGCCTTGCGACACTATATGGTATCGACTTTGTACGTGTGGCAAGTAATGATGAATTGAAAAATGTGTTACAAAACTATGTAGGAACCGCAGGTGTTCACGTCATTGAAATCCCCACATCTAAAGAACGAAGTCGGGAATTACATGCGCTATATACGACGATTCCTACAAACAAGGAGGACCGACTATGAGCCAATATGCTTGCAGTATTATAGATAACTCCCTATTCAATCCAGCACTTCGCATGTATGTCGATCTTGGTGAGTATCGATATGGGGTGACGCTAGCTGGCGCCGGTAAACCTCTTGTGTGTTTACATGGTTTTTCTGAGTCTGGTTATACCTGGGATGGCATCGTTGTGCCAGGCTATCAACTTATCCGTATCGATACGATTGGACATGGAGATTCGGATATTCCAGAGGATGAGACTGCCTTTTCTATTCCTACTATGCTCAACGATTTGCATACGGTGATTTCTGCCGTGGCTGGTGAAAGCTATTCTCTCATGGGATACTCCATGGGGGCACGATTAGCTTTACTATATGCTCTTGAGTATAGTTCTGAAATTGAAAACCTCATCTTAGAAAGTGGTTCTGTTGGCATTGAATCAGAGGTAGAGCGACAAGCGCGTAAAGCTGCTGATGAACAATTAGCACTAGCTATAGAAGATAATGATGGAGAGTGGTTTGCTACTAAATGGGCTAACATTTCTATTTTTGAAAGTCAACATCAGCTTTCACCAGTTGTACAAGATAAGTTGTTTCAACGTCGGTCCCATAATAGTCCTTATGCATTAGCAGCTACATTGCGTGGCTCGGGGCAAGGTGTAATGCCCTATGTGGGTCATCGCTTACAAGAATTATCCATGCCATCTTTATATATTAGTGGCGCACTAGATACAAAATATACTACAATAGGAGAAGAACTGTTTAGTAATGTACCAAACTGTGAACATGTCATCGTCAATGGGGCGGGACATAATGTACATTTAGAAAAGCCAGGCCCGTTTATGACGGCCTTAGCAGATTTTTTATATAAGGAAAGGTAACATCCATGAGCAAATTTGATTGGAAAGTATTGGATCGTAATTATGAAGATGTAATTTACGAAACCTATAATGGTATTGCAAAAATCACGATTAATCGCCCAGAAGTGCGAAACGCATTTCGCCCTAAAACCGTAATTGAGCTTATTGATGCATTCACAATTGCTCGTGACGATGCAGAAATCGGCGTTATTATCTTGACTGGTGCTAACCACGGCCAAGGTGAAGATAAAGAGGCATTCTGCTCTGGCGGTGACCAACGTGTGCGCGGCAATGGTGGTTATGTAGGCGATGACAATATTCCTCGTCTTAACGTACTTGACTTGCAACATTTAATCCGCATTATTCCAAAACCTGTTATCGCTATGGTAAATGGTTTTGCCATTGGTGGTGGACATGTATTGCACATCGTATGCGACCTTACCATCGCTTCTGAAAATGCAAAATTCGGTCAAACAGGTCCTCGCGTAGGTTCCTTCGATGCTGGTTATGGTGCTGGCTACTTAGCACGCATGATTGGTCACAAACGCGCTCGTGAAGTATGGTTCCTTTGCCGTCAATACACGGCTGCGCAAGCTTATGAAATGGGTATGGTTAACTGCGTGGTACCATTCGACAAATTGGAAGAAGAAACAGTTCAATGGTGTAATGAAATTTTGGCATTGTCCCCAATGGCATTGCGCATGTTAAAAGCATCCTTCAACGCAGATACTGATGGCCTTGCAGGTTTACAACAATTTGCAGGCGATGCAACATTGATGTACTATACAACAGATGAAGCTAAAGAAGGCCGTGATGCGTTCAAAGAAAAACGCAAACCAGACTTCAAACAATTCCCTAAATTCCCTTAATCGGAATATGGTTATCAGTCCTTATGTATAGACCTGAACCCTTTACATAATAAGCAGTGCGCCTCTATATGAGGCGCCTTTCTTATACGTATATGTTTTATAGTATTATGGCTAGCTAAGAGGTGAGATGATGGAATGGTTACGGTATGGAAAACAGTGCTATCCGAATCGTATATGTATGAATAATTACACCTATCAGGATATATATAGTGCTGTTGTGAACGTGGCAACGCGATTACAAACACTGTCAGATACACGTATCGCTATAGTGTCGGATAACTCTGTAACAATGGCCGTTTATCTCTTGGCAGCCATGCTAGTCCGCAAAGAAGTACTCTTATTAAATGTTCATCTTACAGCGCGTGAAATAGAAAAACAGTTATGCCAGCTACATATTACAACTGTGTTACACAGTGCTAAGCGATGTGGCCAAGTACCTAAATCGGTAACGTCTATGGAGTTCGAATCTATGGAGTCTATGTTGCATAATGGGGAAAAGGATATCTTTGATTGGATTGTTAATGATAATGATATAGCAGCTATCATGAATACCAGTGCTACAACGGGGCAGTTTAAATCAGTGCCACTTCGTTGGGGTCAAATTAAAGCGCATGTACAAGCATCACAAGAGGTGCTTGGTAGGTCTGAACAGGACAATTGGCTCATGGTATTGCCCTTATTTCATGTGAGTGGATTATCCATCTTGATGCGATCACTCTACAATGGAACCGCAATGACAATCATGGAATCCTATGATGAAGAACAAGTGCTGCAATGTATTCATGATGGGCGCATTAATATGATGTCTTTGGTGCCTACCATCTTAAAGAAGTTAGAACCGCGTATTACTCACCATCAATTGCGTGTCATCTTATTGGGCGGTGAGTTTATACCGCGGCCTCTAGTTGATGCATGTGTGGCGAAACAACTTCCGATTTATAAAACATATGGCATGACAGAAACCTTTAGTCAAAGCGTGACCATGCCTGTATTATCAAATCTAAATAAACTCGATTCGGTAGGTAAACCCTTGCCGAGGATGACCGTACATATCGTAAATCCTGATGTCGATGGGGTCGGGGAAATCCATTTGAATGGGCCCATGGTTATGAGTGGTTATATCAATCGCGAGCCGATTCATGGCGATTTTAATACCGATGATATGGGTTATGTCGATGAAGATGGGTTTTTATACATCTTAAATCGCCGTACAGATTTGATTATTTCTGGAGGCGAGAATATCTATCCGAAGGAAATTGAAGATACTGTGTATGCTATGCAAGGTGTGAAGGAATGTGCGGTTATTCCTGTAGCCGATACGAAATGGGGGCAGGTGCCCGCACTATTTGTTGCTTTTGATGATATAGATGCATTAGGTACCGATTTGAAAATGATCGTGCGAGACTATATTTCTAGTAAGCTAGCTAAATACAAGGTGCCTAAATACATTACAATTATGGATGCATTGCCACGTAATGGGACAGGTAAGATTATGCGTAAGTCGTTGGCCTCCTATCTAGATATGGCTGAGCCCAATGGAGGTTCTCATGAATGATGTATTGAACTTTAAATCTATAACGACATATCGTGTAGCATTGCCGCTAAAATTTGAATTTAAAACTGCTAAGGGTGCTGTTCGTGTTCGTGAAAGTATTATCATTCGTATCGAGGACCAACAAGGCTATGTTGGCTACGGGGAATGTGTGGCTTTCACAGATCCGTTTTATACATCAGAAACCGTTGACTCTGCATGGAAACAATTGGTGGATACTTATATTCTAGAGTTACGCTTGATGCGGCCAAAACCATTGATGGCCTATATTCGGCAGTTGCAATTTTGGTTAAAGCGCGACAATATGCCTATGACAATAGCAGGCCTTGAAAATGCTTTAATTAATCTAGATTGCAACCGTAAAGGCGTGAATTCTGTTTCGTATATCATGGGCCAGTCCTTGGAACCTACCATTTCAAATGGTATCGTCATTGGTGACGTTCCCATGGATAAATTATTAGACATCGTGGAACAGCATGTAGCCAATGGTTGCAAACGAATTAAACTCAAGGTATCGCCTCGTGATGGTTATGAACGGACACGACTTGTACGTGAAGCCTATCCAGAACTAGCCTTAGCCGTTGATGCTAATCAAAGTTATACCTATGACCAATTAGATATGGTGGCTGCCTATAATGATTTGCATTTGCTCTGCATAGAGGAACCCTTTAGCATGACGAATCTGATTACCTATAAAGCGTGGAAGGAATCGTTGTCTAATTGGCCGATCACAAGTCCTATTTGTCTAGATGAGTCGATTTTGTCCTATGATGATTTGTCTTATGCAATCGAGCATAGATTGATTGATGTACTCAATGTAAAAGTAGGACGACTTGGTGGTCTCATACAGACGCGTGCCGCTATTTTACGATGCCGTGAAGCAGGTATTCCATACTGGATTGGTAGCATGGTTGAATCGGGCATTTCAAAGATATTACATGTTCAACTAGCGGCTCTAGGTGATACATATATGGCAGGGGATTTATCCGATTCTAATCGCTATTTTGAACATGATCTTATCGACCCAGAAATTTTATTTACCGATGGGGTCGTGCAAGTGCCTAATGGTGCTAGTCTTGGCGTCGATGTATTGGATAATCGTATTGAGGAATATTCAGTGGAGAAACGAACACTATGACAATGATAGAAGCATTACAAATCGATTGTGTTGAGTTAACAGGGCCTACTAGCGGGCAAGGGGTAATGCATGTAACTAGTTATCATGCGCAACCACAAGGCTATCTCAATGGTGGCGCTACCTTGGCCTTTGGCGAAATTCTATCGGGAATGCTCAGCAATCAATTGATTCGGAATGATCAATTTGCTGTAGGGCAATCGGTAACCGCTAATCACATGCGCCCTATGAAGGCAGAAGGTGATTTGATTGCTAAAGGACAGCTACTCTTACAAGGGAAAACATCTCACGTTTGGCGCTTTGATATGTATGATGAAAACAACCGTTTGATATCTCAGGTTACTGTAACTTGTGCGATAGTACCTAAAAATCGATAAGAAAAAAAGACCTCTTTTGGTAAGCTGATACGGAAAAAGGTAGATAATAGCAAAATTCGACTTTGGCCCTGCGAAGCCCGAAGGGCGTAGACAGACCTGGCCGGTGGAGAATTTTGCTATTATCTGCCTCTACAAACGTATTTGCTACGAAAGAGGTCTTTATTTTCTTGTGATTTTATAGAGTGCTTCGATATCTGGGATATCATAGATAGCCCAAGTTCCGTCACCGATGTGCTTCATAAGTACTCGGATGGGAGCTGTTTGGTTTGTTTTTGTATTGTAAATCGTTACGGTTACTGTGGCGGTATCGCCATCATCTTCAGAGGTAATGTTCTTGATTTCCAAATGGCGTTGTTTAAATAATTCACCTCGTTGGATGCGATCTACCATAGAAAACGTATTGGATGTATCTTCGCTTTCAACATCTGAATCACTACTATTTTGCGATTTGAAACTATCTGGATCCTCTACATATTTACGAATTACATCATCAAGAAGGGCTGGTCCAAATGTTTTCGTTGCTGCCACTGCAGCCTTGCCTAATGGTGAGGATGTATCCACATAGGTGTTGCCCTCGCGGGTAACGATATTTTTAACCAATGATGTTGTATCGATGTGCTCCAATACCGTATCCGCATCTTTGTTTTCAACGGCTTCACGGATAGTTTGGAACGTATAGACTGGTGTATGAGGAATATACCATAAGAAATACCACATAGCGCTCAGTGCAGCTATGATGGCAATAATAATTGCTATTGTTAATGTTTTTGATCTCATAATGTTGCTCCGATGTATATAATACATATATTTTAACACATAAATTTCTCCTTCTCTATAGTTGTCAGCGCTTTAGATTATAGGTATAATAAAGTGTATTCATTTTATATTCATCATTAAAGTGAATGTGTAAGAGAGGAGTTAGAAATGAAAGATAAATTAATACTAAAAGCTCTGGTTTGCAGTGCTTTTATGTGCAGTCTAAGTGTGGGAACGATGGCTGCAGATGTGAGCATGGATGTAAAAGCTGGGGATACTGAACAAAGTAGCTGGATGGATCGTACGGACATCGGTATTGGTTTACAAGGGTCTCAGAAAGATTCTTATCATGATTATGCAATGCCTAATAAACAAATGACCGATAATAATCTAAGCTATGATACACGATTCCATTATCGTAATCATAATTCTAAGCAGAAAATGAACGCAAAGTATTTTATAGAAACATTGCAACCTATAAAACAATATGGTAAAGATGGAAAATCCGTGGTGTTTGTACAAGGTCGCTTAG
>OCPN01000100.1_pt1 | contig 42716 bp, 52 predicted proteins | sample 1476971 | NCBI WGS metagenome assembly OCPN01 (sample SAMEA2580251, study PRJEB22360) | human gut metagenome | biome: human gut; feature: human-associated habitat; material: faeces | place: Denmark | collected 2008/2010
TGAGGGGGTGGTGAGCGTACGCTCGTGAGGGTTCAAGTCCCTCCAACCGCACCAAGCTGATTAAATAAGGGCTTACAGGTAATTCTGTAAGCCCTTATTTTTGCTTGACATCATAAAGTCTTGCGTGGTTTGACATCATTTTGACATCAGAATATTTTAGAGATACGTTCCACGATGTCATCTTCCATTTTAGGTGTAACATGTGAGTAGGTATCCATCGTTTCTTGGAATGAAGCATGCCCTAGACGTTCCTGTATGGCTTTCATATTGGCCCCATTTTCAATGAGAAGGGTGGCGTGGGTATGTCTAGTACCATGCATAGTAAAAGATGGCTTACCGATTAAATTGGCGTATTTCTTACATAACTTGCTGACTTCATCAGGGCAGCGAGGAGCGCCTTTTATGCCAGGGAATACAAGGTTGTTATTAATCCAGTTCATGGTTTTAATTCTGCGCTTGTCTATGACTGTTTTATGCTTCATAAGCTCCTGGAGTGTTTCCGTATCAATGGCAATTATCCGTTTTGAGGATGTGGTCTTGGTTGTATTGGATATAACTGCAATAGATCCGATTTTGAGTGCTGTTTGTGAAATGGATATAGTTGATTTCTTGAAATCGATATCAGACCATCGCAATCCTAATAATTCAGACCGCCGCATACCTGTTGCAAATGCTAATTTAAATAGCGCATGATGTTCTGTATTTGATATATTGGATAAGAAGTCTTTTACTTCATCTGCAGATAACGTTACCATATGTCGAACTTTAACCTGCTTTGGCCGGTCTATGTTTTTCATGTAGTTTTTAGGGATGATGTCATCTTTTACCGCCTGCTCTAATATGGAGCCTAGAATTGTCATGGTATATGATATAGTCCTTGATGACAATCCATCCATTGATTCAAAGACATATCGTAATGTATTAGGTTTAATTTCAGCTAACTTCACGCCACCGATTTTATCTCTTATGTAACGATTGATAATACCAGTATAACTTTGATAGGTGGCAGGGGTTATGGTCTTTTCTTTTAGTTGTAACCATATATTAATCCAGGTGTTTAATGAAATAGTATCATCGAAATTAGCGCATGCTTGATTTGTATTTACGTATTTCTCCATAGCTTCTATGGCCGCTTTCCTAGTGGTGCCATAAAAGAATTTACGCTTACCGTTGATGGTTTTCGACACCTGGTATCGTCCATCGGATCTCTTTTTTGCCATAAAAATAACCTCCTAGGCCTAAATTTGGGTATAATAAATAAGCCTTAGAGGTTTTGTGGTATAATAATAGTGTTCTTTGGTATATACCTCTAAGGTGTGTATCATGGCCCCTATTCTGTTGGTAGCAGAGTAGGGGCTATTTTTTATTAGTTTTGTGTTTTAGGCGTGTACTTACCAGTGCGCTGTGCATTTCCTAGGGCACCCATAGCTTCTAGATACCCATAAGTATTTGGTTGTAATTCAACGCGTTTAGGTTTCTCCCCTTATGTGTAATTACACATTAAAATGATGATAAAAGTCGATATTTTCTAATTCCGAATCATCTATATGTGACCTACGAACCATTTGCTCAACTAGATTAACGTGTTCATCTAAGTAAAAGTCATCACGAATAATATGCATTAATTCATGTTTAATTTCCTCTCTCATGCGATCATGAGGGAGGTTTTTGTTTATGTAGATATTATGAGTATCTACATCTTCACATTCCTCTGACACAGCATTGGCATGTGGCAAGTCGCAGTAAATCAAATTTACAACCAACGATAACACTCTCCCTTGTGTGTATTACTTGTGTTTAGATTTTAAGAACTCTATGTATTTGACTGTTTCTTCCATCTCCTCTTTAGACATATCTTTTGCAGCAGAAAAAAGCATGCGTGCACCTGGTCTAGTGCGTAGGTATTCCGCAAATTCGGCTGCTTCAGAGTTTGTGTAGTACCCTTTGGTTTCACTAGGGATAGTTATTTCCTCACCGATTTCGGCTAACTCATCAGGCTTTATATTTAAGCCTTTACAAATTTTTATTATGTTATCAATTGAAGCACCACCGACATTTCTTAGTATAGAAAATAATGTGGAAGGTGGCATACCTATTTTGGCTGCAAATTCACGTTGGGTGCCTTGTTCTTTTATTTTCTCTTTTAAATAATCTTCTCGAGTCATTTTAGAAACTCCTATTTAAATAACCTATATCTGTATAATACCAATTAATGTTCGAAATATCAATATATAAAACCGAAATTTCAAACATTAAATATATTTAAACGAAATTTCAATATAAATTTATTTGACTTGCACGAAATATAAAGCTACAATTAAGCCATAAAGATGAACGAAATATCGGACATCTGATATTAAAAATTATATCTATATGTTAGGAGGTGAATTTATGTACCCAAACCTTAACGCGGAAATGGCCAGACAGGGGTGGACTCGAAAAGATTTAGCAAATAAAACAGGCATTCGATATCAAACATTGAATGAAAAGCTAAATGGTAAGCGTCCTTTTACATTCCCTGAAACGGTCAAAATAAAGAAGGCTTTATCGACGGAACTACCACTTGAGCAAATTTTTTTAATCTAAATATCCGAAATATAAAGCAAGTGAGTAACGCTAGAAAGGACTAAAAATTAAATAGAGAAATAAAAGCCACCAACAAAAGTCAGTGGCAGTAGATGGGAAGTGAAAATATGGAGTTTGTCATCGGATATATTATAGGGCTCGTGCTGATAGGAATTTTGATTATTGTAGTTGCTGGACGTGAGTCTTAAGCCGTTCAGCTTATATCAGAAATTAAGTGAAAGAAGATAAAGCCACCAATAACGTTAGTGGCAGTAGAGAGGAGGCGTAAACAAAATGACTGTTGTTATTAATGCAGAGACAAGTACCAAAGAACAACTCAAAGAAATTGTAAAGCTTATAGCTGAATTAGAAAAAGAGCACACTTGTGAGTGCACTCTTAATCTAGTCTTACGCTAATTATTTTTCAAAGGAAATATACACAATATCATCGGAATGTAACAGATGGATTGTATTACCAATAAAAGTATATTGCGTTTGATATAGCTTAAAGTTTTCAAAATCAGTAATATCAATTGCTTTTACGTAGGTAGACTCATGTTGGCGTATGAGTTGTAAGTTATCTATTCCGATATATTCGCCATCCTTTAATTTGATAGTCGCTTGCATATAATCACCTCCTTTCAAGGTGATTATATCAAAAGTATTTATTGTGTCGAAAGGAGATTATCATGACAGAAAATACAATACTGAATACTGATATGTTTACAAAAATAGTTATTAAAAACGAAGATGACGATACAGTAGTCGCCGTTATTACTGCTGATGATGTTGAACCGGCGCCGCATTATATTGCTGTATTAACTCCTAAGTATAAGTAGCCTTTTTGTGAATGAAATATTGATAAGGAGGGCTCAATGGATAGAAGCAAGCTATGTATCACTGTTGATGAAGCTGCTGAGTTGGCTAGTGTAGCACCAGCTGTAATTCGTCAGTGGGCGGAAGACTTTGATTTTCCGTCCATGAAAATTGGACAGCGTGGTGGTAAACGCTTAATTCATTTAGATTCGTTTAATGCCTGGCTAGCGAAACGATGCCAGGCAAGAATAGGAGAGTGAAAGATGAATAAATTTATCATGATAGCGTCCCTTATAATGTTCGGGTTGCTAGAGGGTTCAGATGTACAAGGCTTTGTCATACCTGATCTAGTAATGGCCGTAGGGATATTATGGGCGAGCGCCATGTTGCTATATGTAGTTAAACATGGAGGTGATATATGAAGCGTGTTAATTGTTTAAAATGTGGCGTACGGATTATCCCATATACCTATAGCTATATATTCGATGAAGTAAATCGAAAAGCTATTAGGGTGTGTAAGAGATGCCATGACGAACACATTAAAAATAAATATAAAAAAGCCCGTACTCACGGCAATGAGATACGAGCTCTAGTTAAATAACCAAGTTAATTGTAACACATTAAGTCGTTACTAAAAAGGAGGTATTATGCCTGAACTTGTAGCAAAGAAAAAATCAAAACCAGCTATAAATACATTTGACTTTAGCTTCTTTGAAAAACATAACGGTAAACATGATAGAGCTATGAAAGTTGCTATTGTTACATGTAAGAGCTATATCAAATTATCAATGATGGCCTATCGGAAAATTAAAGATCCAGAGTATTTCAAGGTCGGTATTGATATTAATAACAGAGTAATATGTGTATCCCCCGCAGTGGAGACCGAACCATTTGTGATTAAACCGACGGCGAGTCAGATTGAACGCAGATGTATTTTTATTACTCAAAAGCGAGCTGTCATTGATAAGTTGATAAAACTAGGAATGCCAAAAGTTGTAGAATGTCAACTAGTTGATGGAGAATTAATATTTCAATTCTAAAGGAGATTAAATCATGGAAAATCAAAATATCTTAACTATTAAATTTAATACATTGGATGATCTAGCAGTGCAAGTAGCAGATTGGAATGAACGATTAAATCATCAATGCCAAGGCCAATGTATGTCGGAAAAGCCAATTGTTAAAGTAACGTCAGGCACCAGTCTTGAACTAGCAGAAAGTAAACTCGAGGATACATTCAAGAAAGCAATTCAAAAGAGTAGTAAAAAGATTGCAGAAGGTATAACTCAACTTGAAGCTGAAGGTTGTAAGGTAGAAATCTTAGAAAATGAAGTATCAGCGCCTGCAGGCGATGTTCCTGTGACAGATTTCGAAGGTAAGCCAACAAAAACTAAAAAAGAAGAAAAGGTTGAACCGGCAACAGAATCGGTTGTAGAACCTGCTCCTGCTGAAACACCCACTGAGGAACCAGCTACTATTGAAACGCCGGAACAGGATGCAGTATTAGATGTAACTGATGAACCGGTAGATAAAAAAGCATTCTATAAAGAATTCCGTGAATGGATGGGTGAGGACGGCGTAAAAGCAAAAAAAGCACTTGCAATTTTTGGCAAGCACGGTGTTACTCGTCCATCCAGTGACTCATTAACAGATGATCTTATCACTGATTTGAAATCTATCATGGCAGGGGAGGAATAATATGTCTAAGCAACAATTTAAAGCACAAGCTGATATCTGTAAAAAGGCATTGGATACATTACATAAAGCAATTGAACTTGACCCTGTTAATGTCGAGGAATACGAAGCTGGTATCGCGTATACCGAGGGTGTCATGAAAGCGTCCAATGCTATTGTAAAGGCCTGTGAAATCGTAGAACCTACTAAGAAGCAAAAAGCAGAGCCTAAAGCGGAGGAAGCTGAAACTAAAAACAAGAAAGTAAAGGCTACGACTAAAAAGTCTAAGTCTAAAGAAGAACCAGCACCAGTGGTAGAAGTAGAGCCTGCACCTGTTGAAGCGAAGGAAGCAGAAGACCTATTCGCTATGTTTGGTGATTAAAGGGGGTATTCACTGTGGAGATTGTATCCAGTACCTATATTCACAAAATGTTCGATAGCGTAATCCTAGAGGCTCCTTACGGTGCGGAGTATACAACTATACACCATATCGATTGTGGATTTACATTTGGAGGCAGCTGGCAACGAAGATATTCATATCAGAATGGATATGTTACCGGTTCGAAATACTATACCTGTCCAAATTGTCGAGCATCTTCTAATCCTTATGATCATAAAATTTACTTCTCTATAAATGATGAGAGCGTATATCCTGTATCGGCTTATGTCGAAGTTATCAATTATAAGCACTTCCTAGATTTGAAGATTCGATATCAAGCTATCCAGCTTTTCTTTGATGGCAGAAAAAATGACTTAGGGATGTGTACAGAAACATTGCGATTCGACTTTAAGAAACGTAAGGCTACATTTATTGATAGGTTTAGAATTCATCATGAACTGACTGTTGACTATATTCGTGAGAACGAGATTATGCCGGTACTGAAGTTCTTTGGCGATTCATACGCCATGACAGATTTCAACCGGAAGTATTTAAACAAAACATTCAAGGCGTTACGGCTAATGTTTGAAAAACGATTGAAGGAAACTTACGGATATGGAACAAAGGATGTATATGTAGCACCTGGTGCTACGGAAGAAAACGGCTACCATTTTACGATGCTACTCAATATGATTCTGAAGCTATCGGCACCTGATATGCCTAGCATTGTTAGCTTGATGAAACAATATGTGTATTGGACTAATGCTTACTGCTTATATCGATATACAAATATCCCATTTGAAGACGATGTGTTGGTGGCTACAAGAAAGGGTGTAAACTTTCAAGCAGCGCTTAGACAGTCATATAAGGCTCCTAACAGTAGAGCCTTGCGGAAGCGTATGGTTGATGATCCATTGAGCGTATATATGTCTGATGTCCTTAATCTTTTTAACGATGAGAATTGTAGACGCACTATACTCACATTACGGCGTAGTAGGCATGAAGGTACGGACCCATATTTTGGTAAGGCTCACAATGCTAATGATGTACGTAAGGCGATGAGATTAAAAAGTCCACATGCAATGTTTATGTGGCAACAATTAATTAACCGGTGCGGTGAACCTACCATATTACGTTGGCTATTAGGTGAGGACATTCGTGTTATAGAAGATTGTGTGGATATGCACGCAAAACTCGAGCCCAAATATCAAGAGGCATTATGGAAGAAACGATTCAAGTTGAAGAACTTCCATGACGAAGTAATTAACATATTCAACAAGCAGGAATATGGAGATGTAATATTGCCTGCTCAACCTCAATTACAAGCTGATATGAATGGGATGCACTTTATGGTGCCAAAGACTGCAGCTGATTTAATGACATATGGAAAGCGATTGAAGAACTGTGTAGGTTCATATCGTGACCGTGTCATTCAAGGGCAAGCAGCAATTGTGGTTGTCACGGATGATGACATGAATCCTATTGCATGCCTAGAGTTAGCCACTGGTAATAAGGTTAAAAAGGGTCAACCTAAATTTAATCATCTAGTGCAAGCGAAGTTATTCGCGAATGCACAACTAAAAAAAGACAATAAAATTCACTCTACAGTGATGAAATGGGCCAATCGTTTGAAGATTGAACCTCACACTATTGATGTGGACGCTAATGTTGTATAGGAGATCACTATGAAACTCACAAAATTAGAATTACTAAATTTTAAAGGTTTGAAAGCCTTTACTATAAATTTCAACGGTGATGTTATTATCCGTGGGGATAATGCTACCGGCAAGACGACTGTATTTGACTCCGTATGCTGGTTGTTATTCGGTAAGGATAGCTTAGACAGAGCCGATTTTGAAATCAAAACATTGGATAGGGGCGAGCCTGTCCATAAAGTTAATCACGAAGTCACAGGCACTTTTACATTGGATGAAGGAGGCACTGTTGAATTAAAGCGTGTGTACCGGGAGAAGTACTCATCCCCTCGTGGTGGTGAAGTAACTATGACAGGTCATACGACAGACTACTTTGTTGATGGCGTTCCTAAAAAAGAAAAGGAATATAAGGAGATTGTAAACTCATTAGTTGATGAAAATATTTTCAAATTAATTACTAATCCGTTGTACTTCAATGAAACATATTCCTGGCAGAACCGCAGAAAGCTATTACTTGAGATGTGCGGAGATATATCAGATGAGGATGTTATTGCGGAATATAGTGAACTAAAAGCATTAACTGATATCTTATCAGGCCATAGTGTAGACGATCATCGGAAGGTAGTAGCTGCCAAGAAAACCGCCATCAATAAAGAGCTGGATATGATTCCAGTTCGAATTGATGAGGCCTTGCGCGGGAAACCTACCATTGATACTCCTCGAGACGTTCTTATTCAGGAGATTAGCTTAGCAACTACAATGCTAGAAACTCTAGAGGCAGACAAAGCATTGTTAGTAAATGGACATGCGGTTGTTGATACTAGAGCGGAGCTTAGAGATGTACAACGTCGATTGATGGCTCGTGAAAGTGAACTGCAGATGGAATATAAAAAACAATCTGCATTAAAGTCGAATGAATACGATATGGTTGTATCTGAACTTAACAATCTATCCTCTAAGGTTGAGAACACTAAGCATCGTCTTGATACATCCAATAGGGATCTTCAACATATCGAGAGCGTTATTAACGAGCTAATGCATCAACGTCAGCAGGTTAATGCGGATGCATTTGTAATGGATATCGATGAGAATTGTCCAACCTGCGGACAAAAACTTCCTGCAGAGCAAATTCAAGCTGCACGGGAAAAAGCTGAAACGAATTTTAACCTTAGAAAATCTAAGCGATTAGAAGAAATCAATCAATCTATTGAGCTGAAGCAACAAGACATTGAGAATATTAAAAAGCGAGATGCCAGCTTAGAGCCTGTTGAAACGCTAGAGGCTCTTATAAAGGCGAAAGAGCTTGTCAAACAAACCATAACTGATGAGATTAGACAGCTAACAGCACCGGTGCTTGATGATGATTCTATATATGCTGATTTAAAAGCAGAAGAGTTTATGTTGCAGATGAAACTCGATGAATCTAATACAGATCACTCTGAAGAAATTGCAGACATAGACAAATGTATTGCTACAACGAAAGAACACCGCTTTAACCTTGAAACTGAATTAAATAAATACGAAGAGGCTAAACGGATTGATACTCGTGTAGCGGAACTAGAAAAACAGCAGGGTGAATTAGCAGCAGAAAAATCAAAGCTCGATGAAGCCTCTTATCTGATGGATGAATTCGTTAAGGCCAAGGTTAATATGCTGGAAGATGTTATTAACTCGAGATTCAAACTAGCACGATTCAAGATGTTTAATGTTATGTTGAACGGCAACGTTGAGGAATGTTGCGAAACCACCTATAAAGGGGTTCCGTATCGCAGCATGAATAACGCTGCACGGATTAATATAGGTCTTGATATTATCAACGCATTAACTAGCTATTTCAAAGTGAATGCTCCGGTGTTTATTGATAACGCTGAAGCGGTGACTGAGTTTGTTCCTGTAAATAGTCAAACCATTAAGCTCATTGTTGATGAATCAGAACCACAATTAGTGGTTAAGGAGGTGTGAGTATGACTGACTTACAAATTTTTAATAATGATAGATTTGGACAAGTTCGGATTATTCCGGTAGATGGTGAATTAATGTTTGTCGCTAAGGATGTATGTGATTGTTTAGAAATTACAAAGCACCGAGATGCAATCAGTCGACTAGATTCTGATGAAAGGGGGTCGGTTAAACTGGACACCCCTGGAGGGAAACAAGATATTGCGGCTATTAACGAATATGGGCTATATAGCCTGGTGTTATCAAGTCGAAAACCTGAAGCCAAAGATTTCAAACGTTGGATTACGCATGATGTAATCCCGGCTATTAGAAAAACCGGTTCTTATTCTATGGTGATTCCGCAGACATTGCCGGAAGCCCTTAGAGCATATGCTGATGAAGTAGAATCACATAATGCAACGAAAGCCATTGTAGCACAACAAGAACAGCAGATTGCGGAGTTTAAACCGGTTAAGGATTACGTAGATAAAATTCTCTCAAGTAAATCCTGTTTAGCGATTACTCAAATTGCAGCAGACTATGGCCTTAGTGCTCAAGAGTTAAATAAAATTTTGCATGAAGCTGGTCTACAACGTAAGGTTGGTGATCAATGGATTCTGTACAAGCAACATATGGCTAAAGGGTTCACTAAATCAGAAACCTTTACATTCTGCAGAAGTGATGGTCGCTTAGATTCAAAAATCACGACTAAGTGGACGCAAAAAGGTCGCTTAGAAATTCATAGTATCTTAACTAAATTAAACATTCACGCTGTATGTGAAGACGTAGCATAGGAGGCGCACAATGGGAGAAATTGCGAAAGCGCAAACACAATTACAAACTCAATCATTGAAGACTTTAGTATCGAGTGAGTCTATAAAAAAACGATTTAATGAAATACTAGGGAAGAAGTCAGCAGCATTTGTATCTAGTTTGATTTCTGTTTCTAATAATAATGAACTCTTAACTAAGGCAGACCCTACGACTGTAGTTACTGCTGGTATTATGGCAGCTACACTAGACCTTCCTATTAATCAAAATTTAGGCTTCGCTTATATTGTTCCATTTTATAATGGCAAAAAGAAAATTTATGAAGCCCTATTTCAAATGGGATACAAAGGGTATATTCAGCTAGCCATTAGAACTGGCAAATACAAAAAGATTAATGCCATTAAAATCTATGAAGGTGAAATAAAGAAACGGAATCGACTAACAGGTGAATTCGAATTAGGGGACCCTACCGGGGATGATGTTGTTGGATATATGGCCTATTTCCGATTAGAGAATGGGTATGAACAATACCTATACATGACTAAAGAAGAAATGGAAGCACATGCTAAAAAGTACTCTCAAACTTATAAAAAAGGTTTTGGACTTTGGAAAACTGACTTTGATGCGATGGCTATTAAAACCGTACTTAAACAGTTGCTAAGCAAATATGGTATTTTGTCTGTTGAAATGCAGAATATGACGAATGCTCTCACCTCCGATGGCGCCGTCATACGTGATAATGATGGCGAACTCACACCTGATTTTGAAGGAGAAACCATCGACGTTCAATCTGATGTGGCTGAAACTATTGCTAATAACGCAAATTCAGAAACGATTGATATTGAACCTACTCCTACAAGTGAATTCGTAGATCCTGAAACAGGCGAAGTCGTCCATATGTTTGGTGATTAATTGTGATTAGTATTCAAGCATTCGGTAGTAGCTCAAAAGGGAACTGCTACCGAATTAAAACCTCAACTAATGGGAATGAATTATTACTAGATGCAGGGTTACCATTTAAAGACATACAGCGTTATTGTCGGTTTAATTTTGTGCATCTATGCGGCGTATTAGTGACTCATCAACATGGAGACCATTGCAAGGCCGTACCTGACTTATTAAAACTCGGACATCGCGTGTACATGCTAAAAGATACAGCTGAGGCTATCTATGTTGCCGGACATCATAAAGTGGTCTATATAACGCCTAAGATTCAATTTTCTATTGGCAATTTTACTATACTACCATTTGAATTAGAGCATGATGTTCCAAATGTTGGGTTTTTAATTACTGATGGTGAAGAGAAACTCTTATATATTACCGACACCTATTATTGCCGGTACACATTTAAAGATGTGAATCATATCATGGTCGAGTGTAATCATTCATATGAAATCCTAAACCAACGCGTTGACGATGGATGCCTGCATGAGAAACGCATGGAACGATTAATTCAATCCCATTTTTCGTTAGAGAATGTTATTAAATTTCTAAAGTCTATGGACCTTACTAAGTGCCAGGACATTCGACTGCTTCATTTATCCGATGAAAACTCTGATGCCGCTATGTTTAAACAAGCTGTTGAAGCTGCTACCGGTAAATATGTAGTCGTAGAACAAGAAAGGAGTCCATTATGATTGTTAAATCGATTCAAATTACAGATAACGATATCAATATCGCCTATCAGAAACCATCTGCTACAGGCCTGACAGATGTCTTTACCATCAAGTCTAAAGATGATCCACGACCTGAACTCATGCAAGCATTCAGTCGACTACAGGCTATTATGAAAAAGAACTTTGAATTCCTGGAGGAGTTTAACATCCCATTTGTCGTACGGTCATTCAAGTTTAAATATGGCGTTATCGAGGATGTGGTGGAGAAAGTCAGCGTTGAAGGCATTATACAAGATGCAACTTCCACTGATGAACTGAAATTCAAGACTGATTGGTTGTCGGTAGAGTATGCAGACCGTACATTCGCTATTTCAGTGCAAGACTTAATTGATGAATGTGTAAGGTTTATCGCTGGTAAACGTGCACAAGGGGCTTTATTTGCAGACGAGGAATGATGATTTATGGCGAAAAACCAATCCTACTATTTTAGTCATGACATCAATGCGAGCAATGACCCTAAAATTGCTGCTATGATTTCAGAATTAGGAATGATTTCATATGCTTGGTGGTGGATATTGATTGAAAAATTAGCCGCAGCAGATGACTATAAATTGCCACTAAAAAAATATACATTCGTCGCTTTGGATAATGAATTAAGAATGAATAACGAACAAATTTTAACAAGTGTTCAACAAGTGTTCAACAAAAATCAACACGTGTTGGAACAAAATTCAATGTGTTCATTTTGTTCATTTTTGTTAATTTATTTGTTGATTCATGACTACGAATTATTGGACTGTGATGACGAATATTTTTGGTCACCTAGCTTAATTCGAAGATTTGAATTTAAAAAGGTAAAAGAGGAAACTATCCGCGAAAAACGTAGGTTGGCGGGACTTAAAAGTGCGGAGTCTCGCAAAGCAAAAAAACAAAATTTAACACATGTTCAACAAAATTTAACACATGTTCAACAAAATCAACTAAGAAAAGAAAAGAAAAGAAAAGAAAATAATATAGAGAGAGATACGCGCGCGCGTGAAGATGAAAATCCTCTATCTATGTTTGACGATGATGAAGTAAAAAATAAACCCATTTACGATTTGTACATGAAATCAATCGGAGATGTATCACCTGTCATTAAAGACCGATTAGATGATCTGGTTGAGTCTTATGGGAAGGAACGAGTTATTGTTGCTATCAATACCACAGCGGATAATGGCGGTAATAGCATCAAATATGTTGAAACTGTCACAGCAGGAAATCTAAAGAAGGAGGTGCAAAAAGATTTTGGAGCAAGTAAACATAACGGAAATGCTAGAAACGTTTCTCGAAAAAAGGAAGAAGTCGACTGGCAAGCAGAGTATGAACGAGTCCACGGTAAAGGATGAGTTTTTCTATCCTGTGTATGATAAGCCTGTAGTGATTAAGAATGATGTCAATGGACATTATGCTGCAGTTGGTATCCCTCGGCGATATTATGATATGGATTTTGAGTGGTTACGTAAGCATGGTAGTTTTCCGAAAGAGAATTCAGAAGCATATGCTGTAGTAAAACATTATGTGGATAACCTAGAGGCAAATCTTAAAAGTGGCAAAGGATTGATTTTAAGGGGCCCTGCTGGCACTGGAAAGACTTCTATAGCAGTTAGTATCCTGAAAGAGGTTCTAGCGCTAAAACAGGGCTGTATGATGATTTCTATGCCTAGTCTATTGGATATCATGCTCACCTTATCAAATGGGGATAGAGTTGCGTTTCTAAATTATGAACAAAAGCTCAGGAATATTCCGCTATTGTTGTTAGATGATTTTGGAGCGGAGTATTCTAAATCTGATTGGGTGCACACAAAAGTTGAAAGTATTATTATTGGCCGATACCATGATATGAAGCCAGTTATACTGACAACTAATTATAATAACGACCAAACAAAAGACCATTATAGCGAACGAGTGATTGATAGATTACGTGGCAAAGATTATGAAGAGGCTATATTTTGGGGAGACTCGCACAGATGAAGATTATCCTACGTTGTCAGTTTCGGTTTAGAAAGAAAACACATGACAGGTTCCCTACCTTGAACGAGTACATTGATTGTGAGCGTGGTTCGACCATAGCGGCGGCTGCTATGAAAAAGAAATGCACCGAGCAGGTCAAAGAACAATGTTTATCACAACAGATAGAATCGGTTAAGGGTAAAGTAGACCTGTTATTCGAATGGCACTCATCGACCAGGCATGATCCTGACAATGTAGCGTTCGCTAAGAAATTTATTCTTGATGGTCTACAATTGGCAGGTGTGCTAGAAAATGACAATAGAAAGTTCATAGGCACGATGGTAGATGAAATCATAACTGATACAGAGAATTATGTAATCCTGCACATATCGGAGTGCATGAGTATATTCCTGTAAAGGGTGTTAATTAAAGCGAGGTATTATGAAGAAAAAGCTAGTATATGTGGCTCATCCATATGGTGGAAAGAAGAGCAATAAAGAAAAAATAGACAAAATCATGCAAGAACTGGTGATGGTTGATATTACACATGACTATGTATCACCTATCCATAATTATGGGTTCATGTACTTAAACGGAGACCAATATCAATTTGGCTTAGGGATATGTTTAGGCCTACTCAATCATTGTGATGTACTGGTCTTGTGTGATGGCTGGGAGACTAGCCGAGGTTGTAAAGGCGAATATGAATACGCCAAGAAACATGGTATTGCTACATTTGTGTTAAGCGAATGGAAAGCAATGAACATGATTTAATTATTGTTAGATGCTTCTTATGAGGTTGGTATAAACACAATTCGGACTAAACTACAAATTTAAAAGGGGGAGATGTATTTGAATGAATACGAGATTGAAAAAATCACTAGGTTGGCCACTGAGGTGGCCACAAAAACCTACTATGAATTAGCCAAGCAAGAAAATGCACAGCTAGGTCGTAAACTTCGACACAACACGATCAAGTTGCTTAAGCATTATAGTCAGTTACAGTCATACGTAGACAATGCTATCACGGATTCGACACAAGCCGAGGATATATGGCTCAATGAACTGTTAATTGATATGTTTGATGATAAAAGCATTGTGAAGGTAAATGCGATTGTCAAAAGCAAAGAAAAAACAGCATTGATGATGAGGCATGTGAATAACATGCTCGATATCTATGCTGAGAAGTGTAGTACAAAGCAATTTAAGTATTGTGAGTGTATGCGCAGGTATTATATTGATGGAGAAACCTTAGAAGAGATTGCTGAATCATTTCCTGAAAAGCCTGATGTACGGACTATCAAACGTTATATTGCAAGAGGTATTGAAGAGTTATCAGTTTTGCTATGGGGCGTTATTGGATTAAATACAAAGCTAGCCTGAAAATTGTCCCAAAACTGTCCTAGACCTGTCCTTCTTGACAGTTTATAATGATAGTGTGAGTTAATAGGGAAACGATTAATCTCTCTCGACACAGTGAATACCTAGAACACAAAAGCGAAAAAGCCCTTGCTTCGGCAAGGGCTTTTTGCTATAGGTTAGCTAATCCTATAAGACAGTGCGATCGCAACAGGATGCAAGTTAATGGCAAGTTATATACTAAACGTAAATAACAAACGCGCGTTTACCGTAGTCACGAGCATAACGGCGTTTACCAGTCTTAGGGTCTGTTACATATGCAACAAATTTCTTTGTGCCACGTTTAGACCCGCTTTGAGATGTATTAGACATATTAGCTTTTCCTTTCATAAATTTCTCTGAAGAGATTTATGGCGGGCCCGCACTATTTATATTATAACCATTATTTGTTGATTAAACCAATATTGAGATGTAAATGAAAAAGACCCCGGAATCCGGGGTCTTTTTCTTAGACGGAACAAGTAAACTTGTTTTGAAATAAAATGAGTTGTAGCTAATAACTCAAAGCATCCTTTATACGTCTAAACATCTCACTAACATAATATCACTAAAATATAAAAAATCAATCGTAGGATTGCAGAAAAGTTTACTTTTATTTTATAAATGAAAAATAGAACGAATATTCCATACTAGATATTGTTTTTATAAAACAATATAACAATATATAGTATATTATGATGATAAAATCGAATATAGTTATGCAAAAGAAGAATGGAACGAGGTGAATACGATTGACAGATGTGTATTGTGAAAAGAGGCGATGCCTCAATAATGTAAAAGGTTGGTGTAAGGCCAATGGAATTCATATAGACCATATGTGTAAATCGTATGCACCATCACATTCGTTAGTAAAGACAAAAACCGCAAAGGTTCATAAGGAGTGCTGAAATAATGGCAGATAACATTATGATCCATTGCGCGTATACAGATTTAGTAGATATTATCTCTGTAGTTCCAAACCCTAGAAATCCTAACCACCATAGTGATAAGCAAGTAGAGTTGTTAGCCAAAGTGATAAAAGCACAAGGTTGGCGAGCTCCGATTACGGTGAGTAACCGTTCAGGGTTTATTGTAAGAGGCCATGGGCGATTAATGGCTGCACAATTATTAGGTCTAGATACTGTTCCAATTGACCGGCAGGATTATGAAAGCGAAGCTGCAGAGTATGCAGACCTGATTGCAGACAATAGAATCGCCGAACTATCAGATATCGATAATACCTTATTAGGAGAGTTATTAGCTGATACGGGAGATTTTGCTGAGTTCACAGGTTATTCTGACGATGATATAGCTAGCCTATTAAACCAGGTAATGGCAGATGAAGTTCATGAGGATGATTTTGATACAGAAGAAGCTATCAAATCAATTAAAGAACCTATGACAAAGTTCGGTGATGTATGGATGCTAGGTGAGCATATGTTATTGTGTGGCGACTCAACAAAGACAGAATCTCTTGATTGTCTACTGGGGGGGGACGTTGTTGATATGGTATTTACAGACCCACCGTATAACGTGGCTTATGAGGGAGGTACAAAGGAAGCTCTTACCATTCAAAACGATAATATGTCAGATGCTGAATTTGATATATTTCTTGATGATGTATTCGCTTTGGTTAACAAAGCATTAAAGCCTGGTGGAGCGTTTTATATCTGCCACTCTGATAGCTGTGGTGGTCAATTTAGGCGTGCGATTCGAGATAATGATTTACTTATCAAACAATGCCTAATTTGGGTTAAGAATACATTTGTAATGGGGCGCCAAGATTACCAGTGGAAACACGAACCAATTCTATATGGATGGAAACCTGGTGCTAGTCATAAGTTTTATGGCGGCAGAAAACAATCTACTGTGATTGATGACAATCTTCCTCTTGAAATCGAAAAAGATGGAAATGACTATATTCTTCATTTTTCTAATGAAACGGACCATATTGTAGTAAGAGTGCCTGGGTATGAAATAGAAGTTAATAATGGCACTGAATGTGATTCTATATGGCGATTTAATAAGCCATTAAGAAATGGTGAACATCCGACGATGAAACCGATTGCATTATGTGCACAGGGAATTAAGAACTCATCCAAACCTGAAGAACTTGTATTCGAACCGTTTGGTGGCTCAGGTTCTACATTGATTGCCTGCGAACAAACAAAGCGTAGATGTAGATGCATCGAGTTAGATCCTAAATACTGTGATGTAATAGTAAAACGATATATCGAATTTATTGGAAGTAATAAAAATGTATATGTGATTAGAAATGGGCAACGCTTAGAATTTTCTGAGGTTGCCCAATAGTTTTTGTAAACAACATGAATTGAGTGAGGTGGTGCTGCCATGTGACGACACATCAGCAAGCGCACAAGGACTACCTAAATGGCATGAAGTATAAGGATATTGCCGATAAGTATGGGGTGTCATTGGCGACTGTTAAATCGTGGAAGACACGCTATGGGTGGTTCCGCGATACATCAAAAAAAAGTATGCATACAAAAAATAAAAGTACGCATACTAGAAAACGAGGAGGCCAGCCTGGCAATCATAATGCATTATACAATGCTGGCGGTGCGCCTAAACAAAATCAAAATGCTGTTAAGCACGGATTGCTAGCGAAATATTTACCAAAAGAAACTTTAGACATTGTTATGGAAGTCGAGGAATCAAGCCCCATTGATATTCTATATATGAACATAAAAGTTCAATTTGCACGTATTATCAGAGCGCAAAAGCTGATGTATGTTGAGGGGATAGAAGACCATACACGAGTCACTGAAAACAGGACAGAGGTTACTATTGACCCAGCTAAAGGGACCAGTCGTTCTGTTACTAAAACAGATAAGGTCATTTCTTCGGTAGATAAAGAAGTAGTATTTATGAAGGCCCAATCAGTGGCAATGGCCACTTTAACTAAAATGATTCAGCAGTACGACGTTATGTGTCGCAGTCCGCTAGCTACAGACGAACAACGAGCAAGAATTGATAAGATTCGCGCTGAAGTTGCCAATATTTCTATGGGGAATCGGACGATTGATGTTAATGTAAATCACAATCCATTAGCTGGCTTAAGTACTGAAGAAATAAGAAAAGTTATTGAAAAAGAGGATAGATAATATGGAATTCACACCGGCTGTTGTACAGGAGTTCAAATATGAACTTGCGAGACGTGAATTCTTTTATTTTTGCCATCTATTAGAGGGTGACTTTTATGAATACGACCGTCAATATTTAGTTGATTTGTGCGATGCATTACAAGATTTTTATGAGGGCGATATCTACAATGTTCTTATTCTTAATTTACCGCCACGGCATGGGAAGAGCCGCACCGCCCAGAACCTGTCAAAATGGGTACTTGGTAAAAACCACAAAGAAAAGGTGATGACTGGATCTTACAATGCGACTTTATCCAAGACATTTGCCAAGGGAGTGCGAAATGCAATCAAGGAAGTTAAAGCTGATGAGAATATAACCGTTTTCTCAGATGTATTCCCTGGAGTTGAAATCAAAGAGGGCGATGGAGCAGCTCATATGTGGTCTTTGAAGGATGGCTATAATAGCTATCTCGCTACATCTCCTGACGGTTCATCTACAGGCTTCGGTGCGACACTCTTAATAATTGACGATATCATTAAAAATGCTGAAGAAGCCTATAATGAAAACGTTAAAGAGTCACATTGGAGTTGGTTTACAAACACAATGCTCTCTCGATTAGAAGAGGGAGGAAAGATTATTATAATCATGACACGATGGGCTTCAGATGATTTGGCTGGACGTGCTATCGAGCATTTCAAAGATGATCCTAAGTTCAAATCTAAAGTGATTATGATGAAAGCGGTTCAGGAAGATGGTAGCATGCTATGCCCAGAAGTACTGTCAAAAGACAGCTATTTATCTAAAATTAGAGCAATGGGCGAGGATATTGCATCAGCCAATTACCAACAAGAGCCTATTGATATAAAAGGTAGGCTATACTCTTATTTCAGTACATATGAGGATGTTCCTAGGGATGATAAAGGATATCCATTATTCTCTGCAGTGAAGGCTTACGTAGACTCTGCAGATACCGGCGATGACTTCTTATGTGGCATTGTGTATGGGGTATATAAAGACTATGCATATGTGTTAGATGTATTGTATACAGATGCGCCTATGGAAATTACTGAAGAACAAACTGCAGATTTAATAAATCGAAATAGTGTAAATATTGCTGATATAGAGTCTAATAATGGGGGGCGTGGTTTTGCTAGAAATGTTAAACGGATACTAAAAGAAAAGTATCCAGGTAATCGGACAAAGATTACTGCATTTCATCAAAGTAAGAATAAGGAAGCTAGAATATTATCAAATTCAACACAAGTTATGGATTATGTTTTATTCCCAGTTAACTTTAAGGACCGCTGGCCTGAATACTATACATCCATGTATAAGTATCAACGCAAAGGTAAAAATGCACATGATGATGCTCAAGACGCAACGACAGGCGTTGTTGAACGTTTGAATGCGCCTGTTATTAAATCCATCAATTCTGATATTTATTAGGAGGAACTTCATTATATGTTTATTACAAACGAACAGAAGTATGCATACCAGTTATTACATGATGCGTACTATGGGTCCGGGTTATTCTCTTTAGGTCGTGGTTTAAAACAGCATCCAAGAGAAAGCATAGACAATTATAATTTCCGTAAAAAGTTATCAAGCTATTCTAATCATACAGCAGCGATTATTAATGCGAATGTAGATCCTATCTTTAATGATGAAATTCGAAGAGAGTATAAAGAAACGGCTAAATTCAAAGTGTTTTTAAAAGATGCAGATCGATTAGGTACATCATTACAAGAATACATTCAGCAACAAGCTTTGATTGCCAAAATGTATGGTGTTGTGTATGTCATTGTTAACAATGAAGCAGAATTTGGTGAAAGTTTAGCTGATAATGTACGTGATAGACGGTTACCGTATTTAACTTCAGTTGAACCTAGTGATGTGACTGGTTGGAAACTGGATGACAAAGGTCGAATAATTAGATTCGAATATAGAACGATTATTACTGATGATAATGGAGGTAGTTCAACAGTATATTATGAATGGACAGATACAAAATGGACTATTCGTGATAAAGGGCGAGGCATTATTAATGAAGGTGAACATGGGTTAGGACGTGTCCCTGTAGTGCAATGGTTTGGCCGTAGCACTAAGAAAACAACTATATTACCGCATCCAGAGTTCTATTCGTTAGCACAAAAGAACTATAGAGTCTATCATCTTGATAGTTTATTGACACAGATTTTGAACTCTCAAACATTTTCTACTTTAACCATGCCATCCGACGAAGGAATAGAAGACTTAACCTTGGGCGTTAACAACGTACTACTATATCCATCAGAGGCTAGTCATCCTCCTGCTTTTATTGCTCCAGATAATGGGCCGGCACAAATTATCATGCAAGAAAAGGAAGCTGAAATTAAAGAAATGTACCGCATAGGTGGTGTTGATTCTGTAGTAGGGGTTCAGCAGGAAAAATCAGGGGTTGCTAAACAGTGGGCATTCAAAAGAACAAATCAACGGCTAGCAAACTTCGCTGTACAGTGTGAAAATGCAGAGAAAGCCATTATTGCATTATATGAATTGTGGACTGGCGAGCAGTTGAATTATAAATGCGAATATCCAAGGGACTTTGACATTAATGATGTAGCTGATTGCTTATCTCAAGGACAGCAAGCCCTTGATTTAGGGTTTAAATCTAAAACATATTATGTTGAAGTACTTAAACGCATCCTTGATGGATATATGCCTAATATTGACGGCAATGTATATGATGCCATTGTTAAAGAAGTGGAAGCTACTGCACAGCAAGAAGTATTAGATGACATGTATTCAAATGGAGAAAATCCGGATGAGAACAGTGAGCGACTAGATGAATAAGCATACCGAACGTGTCATACGCGATATAATTGATGAGTTTGAAGCCGAAGTACGTCGATTACTAGACGAAGGGCACACGCCTAAATATGCTGTTAAAGAAGCATATAAAAAATATCCTGTAATGGAAGCAATGAGAGACACGTTAATAGATGAGTTGGTTGAGGAGTGTGCCAGGGGGTATGGTGTAGATATAGGTGTAACCAGTGATGCAGCTAAAAGTGCAATAATCGCAGGCATGCCATATAAATTACAAACCATATCAAAGGCCATGCAGAAGGCGTGGGCTCCAGACGGACTGAATTTATCCAAACGACTGCACAACGCATCCTTAGCCGTGAAGCGTGAAGTAACCCGTACTATTCAAGATGCAATAGTAAAAGGTGAACACACAATGGAAACCGCAAAAGCTTTATTTGATGGTTACGGTAGTGAAACTATTATTTCAAAAGCTGAAATACCAATATTCATAAAACGTATTAATCGATTAAGCATCGTGCTTCCTACAGATAAGATGGGGCGTGATGTTGTAAAACATCAAATCAGAAAAGTACGATATTTAATTGAACAACGCACAACACCTGGGATGAGGGCTGCATATAGCGAACTGATGGATGTAATCGAAAAAGGAAATGCCGCAGCCGTTAATCGTGCGGTGTACGTTGCAACTCAAGAAAAGGCAAGATATCATGCAGAGCGCATTGCGCGGACAGAACGAGCGAGGGCATATGCTGAGGGGGAAATTGCAAGACATTTAGATGATCCTGATGTGGTAGCCTTTCGGTGGCGAATGAGTTCGAGTCACCCTATTGTCGATATTTGCGATGTATATGCTAACGCAGATTTATATGGGTTAGGCCGCGGAGTGTATCCAAAGGATAAGTTCCCACATTTGCCAGCACATCCACATTGCCTTTGTCGCATTATGCCAGTTATCGATGGCATGATTAATAATACTGTTGCAAAGCCTAATGTAGAAGCCGGCGGATTGTCATATTTAAAGACGTTGAATAAAACAGAACAAGAACAAATATTAGGGGTAAATGGACGCAACTTAGTAATGAATGGGCATATATCGTGGACTGAAAAAGCTAGGGGGTGGAGTGGAGATGTTTTTAAACGCAGACTCCCGGTGATTGAGAGTCTAAAAGACTACATAAAAGATGGTAAAGTTCGTGTCGAAGAAATCTCAAAACGGAAAGATGGCGAAATTAAAGAAGATGTCAAAGCTCGCATTATAGACTATATTAATTCTCCATATTTTAATAAATCATATGTAGCTCGGCAGAGCATGCATGTAAAAGATGGTAAGCTATATGATGCCTCAAAAAATAAAAGCTATTACGATGTCGAACCATCACATTCTGATGTATTGAAGGCGATAAGAGTTGGAGCGAATAATGGAGGAATAGGGTTTACACGTAATGGCGATTGGAACTATAAAATACTAGTTGATATATACCCACATATTGGGTATGATGTACATGAAGAGACAGGAGCGAAACGGAGTACTAGCTTTGCGACTGTGCATGTATCTAATAAAGGCATTCATATAGTACCGAAGGGAAGTGAACGAAAATGACAGAAAAAGAATTGCGTAGACGATACGATGAAATCAAGTCAGAAAATATTGAAGTCATATTCGTTGATGGAGATACTATGAAAGGCAAATTATTGGGTTATACATCTAGCGTAAATAATGAGCCAGACGAAGCGTCTATAGATGTTGGTGAATATGAATTATTTGCTAGTGAAATAGCTGGGATTCGAGAAATTTAATAATTTATAATAGGTGATCTAGCACTTGCATAAGCAAGTGCTTTTTTTGTTGCCTTTTTAGTATTGCAGGCGTAAAAGAACAAGACCGCGGTCGTGAGGTGTGGCTCACGAAAATAAAGCGAAGAGGGAAAGTTTATTTTACAGGAGGTCATACAGATGACAAAAGAGGAACTAATTAAGTTAGGGTTAACGGAGGAACAAGCAGAGGCAGTGACTAAGGATTATGGTGAAAACTACGTTTCCAAGAGTCAATTTAATGCCAAGAATGATGAGGCGAAAGCAGCAAAAGCGGCAAAAGAAGTCGCCGACCGTGAGCTTGCCGATGCGCAAGGCAAGCTAGAAAAAATTACTTCTACAGGGATTAAAGATGATGCAGGTATTGTAGCTATGCAGCAACGAATTAAAACCCTGGAGGATTCTGTAGAGGCCGAACGTAAAGCAAGAGAAAATGCTGATGCACAACGTGTACAGTCTGAAATTTCTGCAGCCGTGGTTGATTCTTTGACGAAGCGTAACGCTATGGATCCTAAGGAATTTTCAAAGCTGATTGTTGGTAACATCAAAGTCAACGAAGATGGTACTTATGGATATATTAAGCCTGATGGTACTAGCGGAACTGTTGACGATTGCGTAGATGAATGGCTAAAAGGTAAAGATTATGCAATTAAAGATGTACAAAAACGCGGGAGTGGTTCAGGCACAAGTGGTGCAGGAAGCAACAATTCTGGCAGTAATAAGCCAGTAGGTTTAAAGGGGGCCGTAGCGGCTGCTATTGAAGCCCAATAAATTTTATAAATTCTAATAACGGAGGAATAAACTAATGCCAATTACATTAGCTGAAGCAAAACTTAACGTACAAGACGATTTACAAATGGGAGTTATTGATGAATTCCGTAAATCGTCCTTTTTATTTGAAAACTTAACATTTGATGATGCTGTATCTCCTACTGGCGGTGGCGGTACTTTAACCTATGGTTATACTCGATTATTAACACAACCAACCGCAGATTTTCGTGATATTAATGCTGAATACACACCTCAAAGTGTAACTCGTAAACGTCATACTGTTGATTTGAAAGTATTTGGCGGATCCTTTGAAATCGACCGTGTAATCGCTAAAATGGGCGGTATTGTTGATGAAGTAACATTACAAATCGAGCAAAAGGTCAAGGCTGCAACTGCATTGTTTAATGACACAGTTATTAATGGCGATACTGGTACCAACGCTAAAGCATTTGATGGTTTAGACAAGGCGCTTTTAGGTTCTTCTACTGAATATACACCTACAGCAGCTATTGATTTGTCTGATAGTGGTGCTATTGATGCAAACTACAAGACATTCTTAGACCAACTCGATGAATTCCTTTTAGGCTTGGATGGTGCGCCATCTGCCATTATGGGCAACTCTAAATTGATTGCTAAAATTCGAGCAGTAGCTAGACGTTCTGCGATGTACTCTACTCAATTAAATCAATTCGGACAACAAGTTGAATATTACGGCATTACACCATTAGTTGACCTTGGTGCCAAAGCTGGTAGCAATGATCCTGTGGTAGGTATTAATGGTCAAGGTGAAACTTCTTTATATGTCGCACGCCTTGGCCTCGATGGTTTCCACGGTGTTTCTTTAGCTGGCGATAATGTGGTTAATTTGTGGTTGCCTGACTTCACCAATGCTGGTGCAGTTAAAAAAGGCGAGGTCGAAATGGTTGCTGCTGTTGCATTAAAAGCATCTAAGGCAGCAGGCGTATTCCGTAAAATTAAGGTTAAATAAGGAGGTCAATTATGCCGATTATTAAATCTCCAGTGCCTGATTATACAGGTCAAACTGGTTCAGTTGTATTTGTGAATGGTGAAGGCTTCACCGAAGATGCTAACCACATTGAATGGTTTAAAGAGCACGGCTATGAAGTTGTGGAAGATAAACCTGTAAAGGAACCTAAAAATACAACCCCAAAGGCTGACAAAGAGCCTAAGGATGAAAATCCTCCGGACAAAGAGCCTAAGGATGAGGGCACTGAGGATAAAACCTCCGGCAAGGGTTCCGGTAAAAAATAATTGCTATGAATAGCCAGGATATTTTCAACAAGCGTATTTGTCAGGCAGTAAAAGCAAGTACTATTGAAGTTCGAGATACTGCACAGGAGAAACATAGATTTACCTCGAGAACAGGGAATTTAGAAAAGGCTGTTGATTATCGAATTTCTAATAGTGGAATGCAAGGGGTTGTGTTTATTGATAGTGATGTCGCTAAATACGGCCCTTTTGTACATGCAGGGACACCAGCACATGTAATTCGGCCGCATTTTAAGAAGATATTGAGATTCGTACCACAAGGCGGTAATGGGTTTATATTTGCTAGGAAAGTGGTTCACCCTGGGACTGCCCCAGATCCATTTTTGTATGAAGCGTTGCAGAATAATGTCTCAAATATTACTAGTATTTTTTCCAGATATACCGGTATTGCACTAGATGATGTGGCACAAGGGCTAGTAAAAGATGAGATTACGCTAAGTTTTGAAATATAAGGAGTACTGTATGCTATATAATTTTGAAGATATGGCCGACCTATTAGGGGATGAATTGCTAACGCAAGAGGTAACAGAGACCGCTGTATCCAAAGCAGAACAATGGCTATATGTACTTGCGGATAGATTGGGTGTGTCAAAGGATAAAGTTATACGTAGTTTTACTATCGATGAATTAGTCCTTGCATATATCTATCGAGAAGTCTGCGTTAATAAATCGTATGCTTTACCAGGAAGTTATACTAGTAATGGTTCGACGGATGACTTTTATTCTAAAAAATTAGAATACTATGAAGCTCGTATTAAATTATTGGAATCGCGAATAACACCGGAGCAGCTTACAGGTAACCCTACAGAGTACAAAGGATATCGTTCTGTTGAAATCTATAGGGGGTAATATGTGGTTTGAGTTAATGAAACATATTAAAGATATCATTGTTAGCTCCGGATATGATTTTAATGTTATATTGGGCGCTATGCGCCCACAGGCTGCTAAGATTGATAGTCATGGAGTTATTATGGTTATTCGAGGAGAAACGATGCCAGGAGACAACTCTGTGCAATCTGAAATGCAACAGGAATTATTTGTTGAAGTTTGGGGACGGAATGATGACCCGGACCTATCAGTTGGATATGAACTAATAGCAAATCTAGAAACAAAGCTTGAAAAAATCATGACTAAGCTGCGTGATGATTGTGGATGTTTAAATCCCAATATGTGTATCTTGCAAGATAGTGGCTATCAAATCATCGATATTAAATGTACAAGTAAAGTAGGCGACCATGATTCAGTACGTCCATTGATTGGCACACAGTACAGGTTTGTGGCTCGCCTTATTAATTTGAATGAAGAAACAAACGGAGGTATCTACTAATGCCAGCTCAACCAGCTACAGCAAAAAAACTTTATAAACCGCAACAGGCTGCAATGCCTACTGCCGGTAAAAATTATTTGATTTATGTTAATACTGGCACCGACGAAACAACAGGTGCCGAATGGCTTTTGTTAGGCGGACAGCGTACTGGTGATGTATCTCGTAAGGCTGATAGCATCGATGCATCGCATAAAGGCACTAACGGTTGGAAGTCTACTATCCCAGGCCTTAAAGAGTGGTCTATCGACCTTGAAACATTGCTTATGCCTAACGAAGAGTCATTGCAATTGTTAGAAAAAGCGTTCTTGAATGATGATCTTATTAACATCAAGATTGAATATCCTAATAAAGCCTACATGACAGGTATTTGCTCCATTACAGAATTGTCTATGAACACACCACATGACGATGTGGCAACGTATAAAGGCAGTTTAAATGGCGTAGGTGCATTGTCTGAATTGAAACAACCATAATTTATATTTGATATAAGGAGCGCGCACTCATGAAAAAAATCACATGTGATGTATTTAATACTGGCGAAACAATTTACTTTACGATTGGTCGAATTGCTGAACTTGAACAGCTATGGGGCGAACCTATTTTTAAAGCTGTACAAAGTGGCACAATGACATTTAATCAGCTTATTACTGCATTCGTTGTTGGTATGAAACAACACGGCAAAAAGCGTGATTATATCTATTACCAAGATAAATTACAAGAATTGTTTGACGAAGGCACGGTTCAATATAGCGACCTAGTAGAATTAATCGTTCAAGCGTTAATTGGTAGCGGTGTCTTTGGTAAGGCTGCGTACTATGCATTATTTCCTGAAGAAGCTGACGAAAAAGCACAATCTGAGGTAGAAGCAGAGGAAGCAGAAGCAAAAAACTAGAAGGGGGCTATACAGCCCCCTCTTTTAATTTATGGATAACAAAGGCCGAGCGTATGGCGTATGGTCCACTCAATTTGAAGCCTTGGGAGTTTATGAAACTAAGCCCTATGGAATATTACAAACTGGTGGAAGGGTACGAATTGCGAATGGAGATTGAGGACCGTAGACAGGCTTATTTTACGTGCATAATGACAAACGTTCATATTGCTGGCAATAAGCGGTTAAAAGTCGAGGACATCATGAAGCAATTACACCCTATTACGTTGGCACAACGCAAAACGGAAGAAAAGTTATTCATGGAAGAATTTAGACAGGCGGGAGGTGAGATATAAGAAAATGGCAGATTCACAAATCAATGTACGCATAGTCGGTTCATCTAGTGGTGCCGAGCAAGCACTTGATAGGGTGGCTAAGAAAGCGGAAAATGCACTAGGAAAAGACGTTACTGCTTCGATGGAGGCTGTTAAAAGCAAAGCGCAGAAGATCTTCGGTATAGAAATTCCTAGTATCATGAACGCTGCCAAAAGTGGTGCTGCATTTGGTGCTGCGGCAATAGGGATTGAAGCTGCAGGGCGAGCCATGAAAGATATGGCAGTTAGTGCTGTTCAAACCACCGACCAACTTACACAGATTAGGGCACGTATCAATCTAATTAATGACGGCAGTCAGTCTACTGCTGAAATAATGGACAAGATATATAGCGCCGCTAATCGTTCTCGTGGTAGTTATTTAGATATGGCCGATAGCGTGGCTAAGTTGAATATGCTTGCAAAAGACGCTTTCAGTTCAAATGACGAAGCAATCTATTTTGTTGAACAGTTGAATAAGCAGTTCAAAATCTCCGGTGCTAGCGTTGAAGAAACAACATCAGCTATGTACCAGTTAACGCAAGCAATGGCAGCTGGTAAGCTACAAGGGGACGAATTCCACTCAATTATGGAAAACGCTCCGATGTTGGCACAATCTATTGCCAGTGAAATGGGCTTGACTGTAGGTCAATTGAAGGAAATAAGTTCGCAAGGGCTCATTACTGCTGACATTATCAAAGAAGCCCTATTCAATAGTGCAGAAGAAACAAACGCTAAGTTTGCAGAAATTCCTATGACGTTCCAAGATATAGGAACACAAGTTCAGAACGAATTAATAGCTGCATTTCAACCAGCTATGGAAGAAATAAGCAACATGACAAGTTCGGGTGTATTAAACGATGCACTTGCTGGGTTATCTATTGCCTTTCGTTTGGTTGGCACTGCTGCACAAGCAGCCATTATTACTGTAAGGGGTGCATTTAGTGCGTTATCAGTTGTAATTGGTACAGCTAAGAATATTGTTACGAGCTTTGCCAACCTATTTAGAACTGCCATGCCAGGGGTTGCCACTGCCATTGTAGGTGTTACAACGGCATTTATTACTTATAAAGCGACTGTTGCATTATGTAGCACTCAAACAGCTGCATTAACAGTAAAAACCGTAGCGTTAAAAACGGCACAAGTAGCCTCTGCGATTGCAACCAGGGCATATGCGTTAGCAATGACTGTTGTTAAAGTAGCTATTCAAGGTACTATCTTATCGATAGGCGCATTGACTTTGGGGACAACTGTCCTTAAATCTCTATTTCTAGCTTTAAGAAGTAGTACATTAGCTGCAGCTACTGCTCAGCGTGTATTAAATGTTGTAATGAAGGCAAACCCAGTCGGAATATTAATATCAGTAATAATGACTTTGGTCGGTGTGTTTGCGACTGCATCTGCTGCGTCTAATGGGTTCGGTAATACGTTAAGTTCGGTATTTTCAACTATTGTGCATACCGCTGTTTGGGGTGTGAATAAAATTATCGAAGGGCTTAACTGGTTAATTGCAAAACTTAATAGCGTAGGCGATAAAGTAGCAAAATTCTTTGGTACATCTTTTACTGCTATTCAACAAGTTGATACAATCAGTGCTGAAACGGCACAAGATATTGTAAATACTGGCGTTAATATGGCTTCACAAATAACACAAGGGTTATCCGGTGGCGGTGATACAGGCCTAGACGTTGTCGGTGGTGGCGAAGATGATGGCGGTTCCGCTGGTACCGGTAAAGGTGGAAAAGGTGGCGGAGGTGGTAAAGGCCACTCCGGAAAGGATCTTGCAAAAGAGGCCAAAGAGGTCCACGAAAAAATCTTGCAATCGTTCTTGGAAATGCAAGGCAATCAAGTCGAACTAATCGAATTGCAATACAAAAAGGAACTCGATGAGCTCAATAAATCAAAGAGTGCTAACGTTAATTATCAAGAAGATTTAAAGAACCTTAACGATGTTTATGCGGATAAACGTATCAAGGCTAAGCAAGAGGAATTTACAAAACTTCGAGCTATTGAAACTGGTATTCGTGATATGCAACAAGATTTTGCGTTTAAAACTTCAAGTAAAGATAGTACAGGCAGTGTATCTCCTGCCGTGCAGTTGGCAACAGATTATGCCAACGCCATTGACGAAATCGAGGACCGTTATGCAGAAATGGTCGATAAGTTCATGAAAATGGACAAAATGGAGCAACAACATCATATTGATCTGTTAAAACAACGAGGTGTTGAATTCGAAATGAGTGCTGACGGACAAATCTCCTACGAGAAAATGAAAAACGAGGAGTTGTTAGCGGCACAAGACGAGTATGCAAAAAAGGCTTTGCAACAACATACTGATCTAGTTAATGAAAAGTATGCTATTGATGAGGCTATGCGTACTCAAAACTTTGAGGCACTTCAAGCTGCATTGACAGATGAGTACATTGCAGAACAACAGCACTACGACTTAAAAAAACAGCTTCTTGAGGAGTGGAAAGAAGCAGTATTCGATGCTCATTGGAATGGACAACAAGTTATGTTTGACGCTGCACAAGCCGGCTTGGATAGTTTTCAAAATTCTATTTCAGGGCTTATTCAAGGCACAACAACTCTTATGCAAACGTTCCAAAATCTCGGCAAAGCCATTCTTAAAACTATTGCTGATTGTGTAGCTCAATGGATAGCCGGTCAAATTAAACAAGCCGTATTCGGCAAAATGTTGGCAGCTCAACAGGCTGCAACTGGTACTGCTGCGGCTAACGCTCAATATCCAGCATGGGCTGCATTGGCTCAACAAGTTAGCATGGCAACAGGTGGTGCTAGTGCTATCGCTGGTATGGCTGCATGGAGTGCTAACACGGCAGCTGGTGCAGCTCAAACAGCTACACAAAGTGCGTTCTCCGGTATGTTTAACTCAGGCTCAAGTGGATTTAGTAGCAATCTATCACTACCAAAACTGGCAAGCGGTGGTGTGGCATATGGCTCCACTTATGCTGAGATTGGCGAAGGTAAGTACAAAGAAGCTGTATTGCCTTTGAGTGAAAGTACATACGATGAAATTGGTGGCGGTATAGCTCGTGCTAATGGTGGCGGTGCTGGTAGCATTACGTTCAACGTATCTGCTATGGACGCCCAATCGTTTGGAACATGGCTCGAAAACTCCGCAGGACGTTCGCTAAGACAGTTTTTAGTTAACCAAGATAGGGAATTTATAGCAACGGAGGGGACGTGGTAGCATGGCAGATTTAATTAAATTTCCGGATATCAAATCCCTTGCGTGGAAGTCTACAAAATCTCAAAAGTGGGATACTAAAATAAAGCGTACTGGGAGTGGTCGAGTACGAACCATGACAACGTGGCAGTATCCGCAATATACAATCACTACTGAATTTGCAATATTAACTCCAGAGGAGCATAAGCAAATTATGGGGTTCTATGCAAAAGTAAAAGGCGGTACAGTTCCTTTTCTTTGGTTGGATCCAGAAGATTTTGAGGAAAAGGGTATTCGTTTAGGTACTGGGGCCAAATCTGAATGGCAAGCAGTTCGTTTGTATGGCGATTTTAGGGAACCGGTAGCACATATCGAAAACCTAAAATTATACGCTAATGGGACACCGATAAATGCTGTATCTGATAAGGGTGTAATCAGATTAGCACAAGGGGTAACAGTAGCACCGACTGCGATTATTACTGCTGATTATACATATTATTGGAAAGTTATGTTCAGCGGTGATTATACAGACGAGATTATTTATAAAGACATATTCAAGTCTAAGTCTTTTAAATTGGTAACAGTGAGGTGAGTAAATGAAGGAAGTCGGACAGATTTTAAGCAATCATTTAAGCACATCTCAATCATTCTTGTCATGTGATTTATACGAGCTAAAACTAAAAAGCGGTATCAGCTATTACTGGGCCGATACCGATGCAGATGTAAATTATGGGGGCCACACTTATAAAGGTGATGGCCCTATTATTACGCGTGAAAAAATAGCTACGAACAGTACTGTTAGTGTTGATAAATTAAGCGTAACCATTACTGCTAGTCAAAACGACCAAATTGGTGGTGTGCCTGTATTGGAAGTCGCTCATAATGGTGGTTTAGACGGTGCAACGCTTGATCTACGCCGTGCCTTTTTTGACGATGCTGGTAAGGTGATTGAGTGCATAGACCTATTCCATGGAATTTGCGAAGTAACACAGGGCGGTGGCTTTATATTGAAGATTAGTGCAAAGTCAGTTGTACAAAAGCTCAATATCGAATATCCAAACCGAAGATATTATCCTCAATGTCCTTATAGCATTTACTCGAAAGAGTGCGGTGTCGATATTAAGGCTTATCACAAGAAAGCAAAAGTAACGGCTGTTACTGGTACCAATACCGTGCAAATCGATATACCGTTTGAGGACGGCTATTATACAGCCGGTGGTATGGAATGGATAAGCGGACCGTTAGCAGGGCAAGCAACGCAAATTATGGATAGTAAAAATAGCACTATTATTTATATGAGTGCGACTAACACATCACCTCGTATTGGTGATGTAGCTTATATCTATCCAGGGTGCGACAAAACACCGACTACTTGTAAGAATAAATTCAATAATTTTAGTCGAAATAGGGCGACACCTTATGTTCCTTTAAAGGAGACGATACGATGAAATTAACAACAGGTGAACGTATAGCAAATGCTGCATGTGAATGGCTAGGCACTCCGTATCAAAATAACGCTATGGTGAAAGGTAAAGGGGTAGACTGTTCATATTTATTGGTGGCTGCAGTTGTTGATAGTGGCCTAATGAATATTGCAGATTTTAACATCGAAAACTATTCCAATGAATGGCATTTACATCGTTCCGAAGAAAAGTACCTGAAATATGTTAAACAGGTAGCAGACGAGGTGCCTTTTGATGATCTTCGTATCGGTGATTTTCTACTATACCAATATGGACGTTGTATTTCGCACGGTGCCATTTATATTGGTAACAATTTAGTAATTCATGCGTTCGTTGACTTGGGCGTTATTCTATCATCGATTGACGATGTATTATTTTATGACGCAAAAGGAAAAAGTCGCTTGCGTGCTATATATCGTTTCAGGAAAGGCGGTAAATAATGGGCTTTTTATTTAATCGCGGTAAAAATACCACTAATCGAGCCGATATGATTGCTGATTTTCAAATCAACAGTGCTTCATATGGTGAGGTAGTGCCTGAAGTGTTAGGCACTACACGATTGAGTGGCAATATTATTTACTACGACGATTTTACACCTCATGAACATCGCAGTACGACAAGAACTGGTAAAGGTGGCGGTTCAAAACATACAGAAATAACCTACACCTATACTGTTGCATGCGCTATTGGCTTATGTGAGGGCCCTATCGCCGGTATAGGGAAGGTTTGGCGAGACAAAGAAATATATACCTATCCGAGCGAAAAAATCGAACTGACGGCATATAATGGCGATTATGGACAAACTCCGTGGCCTTATGTTTTATCCAAGCACCCTGAAAAGGCATTGCCTTATAGCGGCTTGGCATATATGGCTGGGGTGGTTGATTTAGGGGAACGAGGTAGCCTACCTCAATTTAATTTTGAAATTAGAGGAAAGCTATTAGATACTGGCGACGGTATCGATGTAAACCCTGCCGATTATATTGTGCATGTGTTAAAGTCTATCGGCATTGACGATGTAAGCATAGACGGATTAGACAATTATCGTGCTTATTGTAAAGCAGCTGATATTCTAATTAGTACACCTCCGGACAGTAAAAGCTCAAAGGCTCAAAACGTAATCAATGATATAGCTGAAATTACAAACAGCCTTGTCTTTTGGTCTACAGACCGTTTGAAAATCGTACCATTAGCAGATAAGCCTATTGGCGATTGGTCGCCAGCTAATCAAATTCAATATAACTTAACGGCAGATGATCTTATTCCAGCTAGCGACGGACAACTTATCGTGTATAAGCGAAAAGATAGCTCAGAAACGTATAATCAGGCAACAGTTGAGTTTATTAATCGTGCCAATAGCTACGAGAAAGAAACGGTATCATTCGAGGTGGTAGCAGATGTTCAAAAGAACGGCCTCAAACCAGCCTCTAAGAAGTCCGCTCATTATCTCTATACTAAGGCTAGGGCTCAATACTACGCTGAACAGCTGGCCATGAAACGTCTATATGCAAAGAATCAATATACATTCCATCTCGACTGGGCTTTTTGCAGATTGGAACCAGGTGACCTAGTAACAATCACAGATGAGTTATGCGGATTGCGTGAGCAAATCGTAGTTATAACGTCAGTATCAGAAGCTGCAGATGGGCAACTAGAAATTACAGCAGAGGGTAAACCGCCAGGAACATATGCTCCGGCAAAGTATAACGTTCATGAAAACGAACGACCTTTTATTGATTATAATGTGCCTGCTCCAAGTGTAAATGACGTGGCTATTATTCAAACGCCAGGTGATGTAGGGGGCAACGAATTATATATCGGTGTAAATTCAGAGCCTAATTGGGGAGGCTGTTCTATATGGTTATCAGACAATAACGAAAACTATAAACGAATTGGCAATATCTCACAACAAGCTCGAATGGGTAGGCTTAAAACTAACCTAACACAAGGTAGAAACTCCGCTAATGTGATAATCAATCAAGGTGCATTAAAAGGTGGCAGTCATGTTGACGCTGAACGAGCGAACACTCTATGTTGGGTTGACGGTGAGTGTCTATCTTATGAAACTGCGCAATTGCAGATTAATGGCGATTATGCTTTGGGTGGCATTATACGCGGTCAATATGGAACTAATGATACAGCTCATAATGCTGGTGCTAGGTTTGTAAGAGTTGACGAGGCGTTATATCATGCTCCGTATCGTAAAGAGGATATCGGAAAGCAGGTATATTTTAAGTTTACGTCGTTTAACATGTATGGATCTAACGAACAAGGGTTAGATGAGGTGCAAGCATATCCATATACAATCACACCATACTATATTCCGGAAGTAAGCGATTTAGCATTATTTACTAAGTATTACGAAATTGGCGATGGTGTATTATCATTCGATGTAGTGGCTGCATTTACTCAACCAACTATTAATACATTTGATACTGTCGAAGCATGGTATCGTGAAGGTACAAACGAATGGAAGTATGGCGGTAATGGTGATAATCAAATCGTTATTAGTGGTTGTGAATTAGGCCATACATATGAGGTGCGATTAAAGGTAAAGGACCGTCATGGAAACTACTCACAAGGCATTATCAAATCTGTATTAGTTGAGCTCAAATCAGAAGTGCCTAATACTCCGCAAGGGCTGGGCGTTTCGTTTGGTGATGTTGCCACCTTTAATTGGTTAGAGGTGCGTAACGCTGATATTGATTTTTACGAGTTGCGATATGATCTGCACCCAGGTCAAGAGTATGGGCTAATTGGTAAAAGCAATAATACTACTTTAAGCACTCTATTAACAGAACGGAGTGCAAAAGTATATTTATATGCTCATAACCCTACAAAGGGATATAGCACTCCGGCAGAATTGACATATAACGTACCTATTCCGCCTAAACCGTCTAACATTAAAATAGTTAGCTTGATTAATGGCATTGGTATTACTACCGATAATATCAAGTTAGGTTGTAAGGGCGTTAATATTTACGTTGACGGTACGCGATATTTCTTCACAACAAACGTAGCAACAATACCTTTGGAAAGCGGTGTTCATACCGTACAGGTTGCATTTGTTGATCTATTTGGAGAAGGCCCTAGAAGTGATGAACAACTAGCTACCATTAAAGCTAAAATCGATAAGTCCCTACTCGATATGGAAAGCCTAGGCCTAGAGGGCATAGACAAAGCAGTAAACGACTTGAAAGGCGAAGTTGGCACAGTCAAGACCGCCGTTAATGGTATGGATAGCAAAATCATCGACCTTGGCAATGCGTACCAGCGCACTTTGAGCGATTATCAAAATAATGTAAATTCACAAATCACGCAGATTTCAAGCGGTATTGAGTTAAAAGTAACAGAGGCTATGAACAGCCTTGACGGCGCTGAACTGGTGAGCCGTATCAATCTAAGCCCAGCAGGAACACGCATAGACGGCAAATTATTGCATGTTACTGGTGAGGCATTGTTTGACAATAACATCATCGCTAAAGGAATGATACAGGCTGGGGCCGTTACCGCTGATAAAATGCAGGTAGATAGCCTTTCGTCTATCACGGCTACAATCGGCACATTGCGAACTAAAACGAGCGGCGCAAGGGTTGAAATTAGCGATAATCTTATTGAAGTATATGACGATGACAATCAATTGCGAGTGAGGTTAGGCGTATGGGAATAATTACATTTTTCAAGAAGTTATTTAAGCGATTATTTAAGCATGGGGGTGAAAATAACATGCCAGCTGGATTACAAGTATTTAATAAAAACGGCGTTCAAATTGTTAGCTTAACGGATAGACTTACAAAAGTATCTGGCGTTAAACGGTTTGACGTGATTGAGGAAAGCGGTAGCGCTACAGTTGAATTGAGCAAAGGTCAGCATATATGGTATTACTTAAATTCGTATGCAGGCGATAATGACGACATTTTATATGGATTTGGGCCTAGTTACAACGTTGTTGTTGAGGGTGGTAAAATTTCGTGGAATTTAAAAGCGCCTAATAACGTCAATAAACCTTGTAAAGTAGCATTAATTTATGGAGTGATGTAATATGAAACATTTTGAAAGTCATAATAATGACAGCATAGTAACAATTAACGATACAGATAGTTGCTTGTACTTAAAATATAAAATCAGCCTCAAGGGTATGCCTATTAAACAATCGGTTGAGGTGGAACATAATAAATATTATGGATATAACGGCGACGGAATTATATATGGTATTCAACGCACATCAAACGGAGATATATACAATGCTAATTTATACATTCCAATCTTACAGCGACAAGCTAACGAGCAATATGTATATGCTATGAGTACAAACTTGCCTGTCAATGATATTGAACTTGCAGAAACGAGAAATAAGAATCACCCTACTCGTGTTGGAAAATGGACGAATTACTTACGAATTACTTTTGAAACAGATAGCCTTGAAAATATTCGCAAGATTGCCGACTCTATGGAAGTGTATGTATTTTCTAACAAAATGCCTAAAACAGATAAATATGGCATGGAAATATACGATAAGAATGGGAATGTTATATTTAACAGCAATTTATTGACGATGCGGTTAGTATTAGTCATTCATAAGGATTATCCTGCTACATTCCTATCTAAAGATGAGTACGAAATCGGCAAGGTCAAATTTCAAGGCATTAAAAAAGCTGGGTTAAGTTTTACCTATCCATTGGCCGCTATTGGCTCAGATAACGGCTATATGGCTCATAAAGTTAGCTGGGACGGCGACGGCGTTGACATTATAACAACGTACGGCGGAAATGCTGGCGGAGTTATTAGACAAAACTCAATCACAACAACGCAAGTATTGATTTGCGAACTAGACGGAACTCAAAATATTCCAGCTATTGAAATAATGATGATCTAATAGCGAGGTATATATGAACTTTATCAGAAATGAGCCAGAGACTTTACACATCGGCGCTGATTATCGTAGAGGTTACGAGATTGGTGCCGATTTTGATTTAAGCAACTGCACTGCAGTCATGAAAGTGCGGAGCGTGCAGGGCAAGCTATTGGCCGAGGCTGAATGTGTGGTTCACGAGAATATTATTTACTGCACAATCACAGCCGAGGCAACTAAGAACATAGGCCGCAATTATAGGAGCGGTCAATATGATGTGTTCCTTATTCATGGGAACGAGGTCACTAAAATCGTAATGGGTGATATGAAATTCATTCATGATATTTCAGCACATTAGGGGGTGCAATAATTATGGAAGATACAAATAACTTTGAATATGTGAACGTTAAAGCAAGGGTTCCGAAAGTGATTGATATTGTTATTCCGGGGGCGCAAGGATTACCTGGTGAACAAGGAGCGCGAGGCCCAAAAGTCGACCCATTCCGATATGAGGACTTTACGCCAGAGCAATTAGAAGCCTTGAAAGGCCCTAAAGGTGAGGACGGGCTAAGTGCGTTTAATATCGCTCAATTAAACGGATTTCAAGGTACATATGTTGAGTGGCTAAAATCGTTAAAAGGCAAGGACGGAGCAAGTGCTACGGCAGATAATGCTCATCAGCTATTGCTACAAGGTAACGTATGGTGTGAAAGTGCCAGCGTTGACGATGTACTTACAGCCTTAATTGGTAATATGGGCAAGCCGTTCCCTCGGACTGAATTTAAGCCGTTGACTATTCCGAGCGTAATCCAAGGGCAACAAGTGGTATCAGTAACAGGCGAGCCACATTACAGCGTTAAGGTAGTCGGTAACGATACACCTTTCACGCTAGACAGTACCGGGGCTTGCACTATTACAATTCCGCCTCTAGGCGAAGATGATATTAAACTCACTTATCATAATTTTACAGGCGTAAAAGTAGCGGATTATACAATCGCTGGCGTTAAAACTGGTGCAGCTGCTGATGATACTCTAACCGATAGGGGCATTAAATATGAATTATTTGGTAGTACTTTAAAAATTAACGCTACAAACTACGAGGATACAGATTTTTCAAGATATCGAGGTCAAGGGTTTACGTTTATTCCTTCGGCTTGGGCTACTAAATCAATTTCTAGTATTCAAATTAGGTCTAGCGTTCCAGTAGCCTTATATTGCAATCAACCTGTCAATGATAATGTATCATCTAAACAAATTCCGATTTATGTAAACAATCCTCAAAATGTTAGCTTTAAAACAAACGATTTAACTTGGTATCGGACACTGAACATCGGTACATTGGAACAGGGGCTCCAGCAGACCACCTTTAATTACACGGAATTAATTTGGTCGGACACTGAACATCGGTACATTGGAACAGGGGCTCCAATGGACTATGTATAATTAATCAAACCACAGGGAGAACACATGCAAGAATTAACTGATTTCATGAGCGAGGCTTGGCGGACATTGACGGATTCGTTTGTACTAAAGGCCTTGCTTGCTGTTATCGCCGATGTGGCGATATATATGATTGGCTTAAAACACGTGCAGGTGCTAGGAATATTCATATTATTGGTATTCCTAGACCTCATTACAAAATGGGCAGCGCTTGGGTATAAAATGCTGGTAGACATGGGTGCTAATCCAGACAATCTAAGCATGGCGGATAAATATATAGCCATACCTGCTGCATGGGGAAAAGGTATTATATCCTCAAAGCATATGCGAAAGCCTTTTATTACTAAAGTTTTAACGTATTGCCTAGCCACAGGCGCCGCTTGGTGCTTTGACTATATGGCAGGTCAATACGCTTTCGCCGTCAATATTGTATGGTTGTATCTCGGCTCAGTAGAACTATTGAGCATACTCGAGAACATGCGAGACGGCGGGAATACTACCATATCTGGCTTGCTTGACGTGGTTCATGCAAGAGTGGATATGATTTTGAAAAAATAATATAGTGTTGTTTGTGCCACGCTCACGATATATGGGCGTGGCTTTTATATTGCAAGAACAGAGGTGCATATAATGAAAATTGGTACATATTTTGATGATTTTGAATTTGCATGCAAATGCGGCCGTCATGGATATGATAGCGACGGACACCCTATTTTAGACCACATCATTGATAAAAGGCTCGTTGATGTATTAGACGCTATCCGTGAACGTATTGGCAAGCCTATTGAAGTGTTAAGCGGTTATCGGTGCCCTGAACATAACGTAGAAGTTGGCGGTGTTCCAAACTCTCAACATGTTGAAGGTACAGCGGCTGATATTACTTATGACGGCATTAACGTTGATTATCTCGCCGAAGTGGCCGAGGAATGTGGTGCCGACGGCATTGGCTGTTACTATCACCAAGACTTCGTACATGTTGATGTAAGAGGATATGAAGCACGCTGGAATGATCTTGATTAAATAGGGGGCTAGATATGTATGAGAAAATCACGAACTACATCAATGCGGTTAAATCTCAAATTACTGTTAAGCGGTTTATTATGCTTGCTGGTGCTTTGTTGCTCATCATTGGTGCATGCCAGCTCATCGACGGCTACCTCACCGCAAGAGGAAACTATCAGCGTGCCCTTGAAAGACTGGAACAAACTCAAAACGAACTTAATCGAAGCCGACGCCTCAATCAAGAACTCAAACTTGTCATTGAACGAAGCTCAGAGCTTAACAGTCAAGCAGGCGACCGAATTGAACGAATTGAAGATTATCAACGAAGAGAGGGCGAAGGACTTAATCGCCTTGAAGGATATCAACAAGAAACAGGGCGAAGAGTTAGCGAAGGCATCGGAAGTAATAACAGAGCAAGCGAGCTCATTAGAGAAAGCCTCGACATCATTAGACGAATTGAAGGTGGAACTAAAGAACAACCGAAGAACTGAACAAAGGCTGCGTCGACAACGTGATACATGGGCGATTAGTAATGCTGCACTTTTCTTGGCTGGTGCATTACGCAGATAACATGGAGGTGATCCCATTTCTCCTTACTGCATAAAGGTGGATATGCAGACAACTTTTGATTATTAAACAAGGGCACTTACTATAAAAGTAGGTGCCCTATTTTTTTTGCAGTTTTGACATCAATTTGACATCAATTTATATTAAAATATGCTAAAATATATAATTATATATGTTATATAAAAGTTGATAGATACTGTATTCCTTGAGTTTATAAATATTTATTAAATGCCACGCCATCTTGAGGGGGTGGTGAGCGTACGCTCGTGAGGGTTCAAGTCCCTCCAACCGCACCAAATTAATTATAAAAGGATTTACAGTTGATTCTGTAAATCCTTTTTGTGTTTATACTGTTATATGAAAAAAATTTTAGTTTGTGTGTAAAAATGAATCTTATATAAAAAATACTTTATTTAATTGTAGTAAGAGGCTCTAACATTATATGTTAAAGTAAGGTGATTTGTAATATAGCTATAGTATATGTTTAATTTGATAGTATTTAGGTAAGAATATAGAGTAAATTTTTAGAATCTACTCTATAAAGAAACATAGCATGTGAGTGAGAAAAAGTAAATAAACTAGTTTTGAAAAGGTGATTTACTAGATATTTGTATTTACTAAATTTTTATAAAGCTTAATCAAGGGTAGGTGCTACCAAAGATATTATTTGAAAACGAGATATTTTAGGATTTAAAGAGGTATATGAGATTTCTCTTATGCATTTTACAAATACTTCATCCCTATCCATTGCAGCTATGTAAGGTGAGCTATCTTGATTGCCGATAATTTGAAATGGATATTCAGAATTTAGATTTTCACAGTTATTATTTAATATTCTAAGTTTACCTGTGAGAGACTCTTTGTCAAAACGGATTATGTTGCAGTGAATTGTTTGGGGAATTTCTTCAATGACTGTATGCTCTTTAAAAAGATGTGCAGATTCATTGTTAAAGATTATTGGAGGAATATCCTTGGATTCACTGTGAGCATTAAATTCTGAAAATGAACCATTTATCATGGCTTGGGATAGCTTTCTATATATAGGGACAGATTTATTAGCAATATCATATGTTTCTCGTGGATATTCTATATTTGCCCCAGTATTATCCGTATAAATAACCGTATTATTATTTCCGTTAATCTGTATTTGTGGTTTGCTATCGGCTTTCAAACCACTAAAGAAACGTGAAGCTAATTCACATGCATAACAGGTGTATGTCCATATTGACTCTGGGGTAGATAGTCCTAATAGAGGTAGCGAAAGTCTTGCCCCTTCAACAATTAGCATTAAATCAGATGTTAAAGAGCCTACTGTAAAGTCTTTTACAACAACTTTGTATACATTGTTTCTATTTGGCCGAATTCGATCAATATTATTGACAGTACAATAACTTTTATCTATTAGATGTTGAAAGTATAATAGAAAAGATGCGGTTGCACGTAAATCTAAGGGATATTCACTATTTAGCCCACCTTTTAGGGAAAAAGAAATTTTTTGGGGTAATAAAGGGTTATCTACATCTGGATTCATAGTAATGTCCTCCTATTAAATTGATTATATCAAATAGTCTTTACAATTGTAAAAATTGATATCAATTATAAATAATAATTTTCTTTTGTATTATATAAAAAGCAGCCATACTAAACATGTGTCTAGTATGGCTGCTTTTGTAGGCTAGCTACTCTTTAAATGTGGCTTTTAGTGCCAAGGGAGTAAATCCCTGTCTATATTTTAATTATATATACTTAGTTTATTGTAGTCAATTGCTCCCAGTGAATTTATTTATTATCCACGTATCAATCAAATCAAGTGTAGTATCTGATAATCTTAGTTGATATAGTGGGTGCGAGGTGTATCTTGGAGAAATAATTCGAGCTTTGCTAATAGTTGTAATGTCTTCAACTCGTAAATAACTTGATTTATGTAAAGAAGGAGAAGATTTATAAAAGATATTAAATTGATGTAAGTCATTAAGTATTTGATTCAATATAGAATGTAATTCTACATCATCGTCGGATAAAAAGGTTTTTGCTTGCTGTATAAATTTAGTACAATTAGGGTATACAGTGTCGTAAGTACCTATAGCTGGTGCAATTAATTTAAATCCACGAGATTCTAATTGGGGATAAATATTTCTGAATGGCTTCCAAAAGTTTGAGCGTTCTTTGTTTATTATTATGTCTTCTAAGCGCTCTTCGAGTTCATAATTCAATTCTAATTGATGCGGATGTTTTTTTGATGTTATAGGAATAACTGTAACTTTAGGGTTTTTTCGGGGGCTATTGTTTATTGCTACACAGTAGTGTTTATATCTAAATTCGCTTAGAATATTATAACCAAAATCTACATATAGTATCTGACCACGACGAATATTAGGAATCCGCTTCTCTATATTCGTGTTTTCATGAGTAATCATATCAAGATAATATTGGAGCCATTGATCAAGTTTGTTAAAATTACTTGAATTAGCATGTTGAAGACTAGTTAACTTTTGCTTAATAAGATCTATAGACATCATTAACCTCCAAAAATGAATGTAAAGAAGAGATTCCTTAATTATTTAGTATATTAGAGATATTTAATAAAATGAACAGAGAAAGAAAATATCATATAAATATAAAAGTTAGAATATACTCTTAAATAGTTAAAGATTTTATTTTACTTTTGTATATCACAATCATATCTTATTAACTATTATGACTTGATTTTATCAAATATAGTATAAAATTAGTATATTCATAGATGTAATTAGCGGACTTAAAGAGAATGGGGATAAATATATGATGATTAGAGTTGATTAATTACCAGAAAACAACTTCTATAAAATGTGTATATTAATTATTGAAAAAGTTTTTGTTGAAAAATTATCTAAGTTATTTGGTTATATTTATAATTAATATATCTTCTTAATATATTTTAATTTGCTATATTGGCATATATTCAAACCACGTATACAATCATAGTAATTAATAATATAAATTATTTTCGGAATGAGAGTGTTTTATGAAATTTAACTATGGCGATACATTGCGTATCCGAAAT
>OCPN01000104.1_pt1 | contig 42343 bp, 40 predicted proteins | sample 1476971 | NCBI WGS metagenome assembly OCPN01 (sample SAMEA2580251, study PRJEB22360) | human gut metagenome | biome: human gut; feature: human-associated habitat; material: faeces | place: Denmark | collected 2008/2010
CAGTGACTTTGTCACCTTCTTTAATATCATTAATCATTGATTCATTGAATTCTTCAGTCATCTTGTATGCCTCCTTATACACTACATAATTATAACATCTTATAAACGAGTAAAATTGTCAAGAGATACCACTTTATATGAATAGGTTGCTTCTATCTTTAATTTATAACAAAAGTTTAACAGAGCACCTAGTTAAGTGATGGTCAATTTAGTTTGTAGTATATTTAATAACATTGTTATTTTTATTGTAACATAAATTTTATGGCAATTAACCCTAAGCTCATAATAATATGAGGAATAAAAATGAAAAAGATATATTAAAATTGGTAATAAACATAGTATTACTTCTCTATAGAGGGGACTTGGTTAAAAATAAGTTTATTTACATAGTTCTCAATGGTCAAAAATAAAAGCCAGAGACAGAGCGTCCGTGGCTTTTCTATAAATCAATACTAATATATTCAATATTTTCGAGTCATTGATTATTAATTCTACTCCGCTTAAATGTTTACAATAAACAATATAAAAAGTTTAATTTTAACATTTAAAGTAGAGATAATATTTCATTTGTTACCTCTTCTATAGATTTGCCAGTTGTATCAAGTGTAATAGCATCTTCGGCTTTTTGTAATGGCGAAATTTCACGATTCATATCATAATGATCTCGTGCTTCAATTTCCTCCTTTAATTGTTCTAAATTTGATTCAATGCCACGTTGCTCATTCTCTTTTTGTCGACGTTCAGCACGTTCAGCAACAGATGCAATCATATAAACTTTTAATTCGGCATCTGGTAATACAACTGTACCAATATCTCGGCCATCCATAACGATACCTTTTTTAGCAGCTAATTCTTTTTGTATTTTCACTGCAAATGAACGCACTGGTTCTTTAGAAGCAACATAAGATACGTGATGTGTTACATCATTTTCTCTTAAATAATCAGTGACGTCTTGATTATCTAGTAAGATTCTTTGCCCTTTTACTTCATCATAAGTAAGCTCAAGTTTAGTGTTATTAATCAGATAATCAAAATTTTCGGGTTTGCCATTTTGTAAATATTTATATGTAATGGCACGATACATTGCTCCTGTATCAACATATATCATTGATAGACGACTGGCTACACGTTTAGCAATTGTACTCTTACCTGCAGCAGCTGGGCCATCTAGTGCAATATTAATTGAACTCATTATTTGATAACCTTCCTTGTTGTTTTATAGATATTATTTTATCATAAAAAAGTAAAGAATAAATAGGAGGAATACGTAATGAAACGTCTACTTATCATACATACTGGTGGCACAATAAGTATGTCACAAGATCAAACTAATAAAGTGATAACGAATGAAGAAAATCCAATATCACAACATCAAAATATCATTAGTCAATATGCAGAGGTTGACGAAATCAATCTTTTAAATATACCCTCGCCGCATATGACAATTTCGAATGTTGTGCGATTAAGAGACGAAATCATTACATATTCTAAAGAAAATATATATGATGGATTTGTCATTACTCATGGAACAGATACACTTGAGGAAACAGCTTTTTTAATAGATTTATTAATTGATATTCAAGAGCCTATAGTAATTACTGGAGCAATGAGATCATCCAATGAAATTGGTTCCGATGGTCTCTATAATTTTATTTCTGCTATAAGGGTTGCTTCTTCATCTGAGGCTAATCATAAAGGTGTTATGGTCGTATTTAATGATGAGATTCACACTGCTCGTAATGTGACAAAGACACATACTTCGAATATTAATACATTTCAAAGTCCTAATCAGGGGCCTCTAGGTGTACTTACCAAGAATCGAGTACAATTTTATCATCATCCTTACAGACAAACTACCTACCAATATATCGATGTAAATTTACGTGTTCCACTTGTAAAAGCATACATGGGTATGGAAGATGATGTACTATCATTTTATTCACAACAACACGTTGATGGTATAGTCATCGAAGCACTAGGACAAGGTAACCTTCCAAAAAGTTGTCTTAATGGACTACAGCAATGTCTAAAGAAAAACATTCCTCTAGTTCTCGTATCTAGATCATTCAATGGTATTGTTAGTCCTGTATATGCTTATGAAGGTGGTGGCGCAGATTTGAAAAATAATGGTGTTATTTTTTCGAACGGTTTAAATGGACCAAAGGCAAGGCTAAAATTACTAGTTGGTTTGAGTCAAGACATGACTCAAAATCAATTAGAGCGATATTTCGAAGAGTAATTAAAAAGAGTGGGACAAAATTCGTATCAAGTTCATTGTCACACTCCGATTTCTATTAGTTGTATGCATTGTCTATGAAACTTCTTTAGTGCAATTATACTATAATTAAGGATTACCTATTATTAATATGTGCATTTTAATTGAGTCATTGATTGACTATACATTAAGAAAGCTTGGGACATTGTTTAGTATCCCAAGCTTTTTGTAAGCTCTATGTTTCAAGAGGTGTTTGTTTTTTTGTCAAAATGCTTTGTGTAATGACACCACCATGATATTTACCATTTTCGATAAAAATAGTATTTGCATCATTACCCGCAGCAATAACACCAGCTATATAACAATTTTCGACGTTTGTTTCGAATGTTTCTCGATTATAAACAGGAGCAGTTCCATATTCATTGGTATGGATATCAATACCTATTGTTTTTAAGAAATCGTAATCTGGATGATAACCAATCATAGCAAAAACGTAGTCATTATCAATTTCTATAAGTTGACCATCTTTTTCATAAGTCACTGAATGATCGGTAATTTTGGTTACTGTCGCATTAAATTCCATCGTAATTTTTTCGTGATTGACTAATGATTCGAAATTGGGTAATATCCATGGTTTAATTGCTTTAGGGTACTGTTCGCCACGATATAAAACAGTTACATTAGCACCAGCTTTTTCTAATTCTAAGGCAGCATCAACAGCAGAGTTTTTGCCTCCAATAATAACAACATTTTGATTAAAATACGGATGTGCTTCTTTAAAGTAATGGAATACTTTTGGTAATTCTGCCCCTTCCGCTTCTAAAGTGTTATGTTGACCATAATAACCCGTAGCAACAGTTAAATATTTACATTCATATACACCTTTTGTAGTTGTAATTGCAAATTTATTGTTTATTTTTTTAACTGTTAAAACTTCTTCGAATGGATGTATGTTAAGTTGATGATGTTTAACGACTTCCCTATAATATACAAGCGCTTGATTACGTCTTGGCTTACTATCTTCAACAATAAAAGGAATATCGCCGATACTTAATTTATCACTTGATGAGAAAAAAGTCTGATGTGTTGGATAATTATAGATTGATTCAACAACATTACCTTTTTCAATTACTAATGTTTCAATACCTTTTTTCTTTTGTTCAATTGCCGCGCTTAATCCGCATGGACCGCCACCTATAATGATGCTTTCAATAGTTTGCATACTTATCCTCCTTTAATCACCAAATTATTATATCAGTTATTTTCTATTTTAGCTAAGACCTGAATTTTGAATTAAATAAAAATATAGCCCCAATATTGGTGTTTATCACCAATACTGAGACTATTAATAATGTTATTGAGGAATAACTAATGTTTGACCATTATGAATATTATTACTGCTTAATCCATTCGCACGTTTAATTTTATCTACGTTAGCTTGAGTTCCTTCTCCATAATATTGTATGGCGATACGATATAAGTTTTCTTGACCGTATACTGTATGTGATTGTTGACCTTGAGTTGCCTGTTGATTATTGCTATTTTGGTTTGCATTATCTTGTTGATTTTGGTTTGTATAATTTGAGTTATTATTGGCTACATTATCGTTATTATTAGTTGAAGTAGCGTTAGGATTTGAGGAACTATTATCAGAGTCATCATCTGCGTTCTTATCAGAATCAGATTTTTTGTCTTTGTTACTATCAGATTTTTTGTCTTTGTTATCTTCGGATTGCGCACCATCTTTTTTATCTGAGTCTTTCTTACTTTGATTCGCTATTTTTTGGTCATCACTTTTACTATCGTTGTGATTATTTAGAGCCATACCACCGAATATTGCTATTGCACCTAGAATAAGAATGGCTGCTATAAGTGGTAACAAGATTTTCATGAAACCACCTTTTTTCTTACCTTCTGATTGGTCATTGTACTGATTGTTTTGATTAGAATTTTTTTCCTCATTATGATGTTTATTTTGATTATTATGATGCGCAACACCAGCCGCACCAACTCCTGCAGCTGCGCCAGCACCGACTGCTGCTTTTTTGCCTTTTTTAGATTGCTTTTGGTCATCATTTTTAACAGATTTTTCGTCATTCTCATGGTTTGAGTGTTTAGAATCTTGTTTATCTTTTTTATTATGATGACGTTTGGATGTTTCTGCTGCACCAGCAACACCAGCTGCACCAGCTATTCCAGCACCTGTAGCTGCTTTTTTATCTTTGTTTGTTGACGGTTTTGATTGCGTACTTTCTGATTTACGCTTTTGTTGTTGAGCTTTAGGGCCGGGTCTATTTTGTGTTGATTTTGATTTATGTTCTGGTGACTCAGATGTTCCATTTACAATAGCTGCATCTTTTCCATCTTTCATTCTATTATCTTGTGATTGTTTTTCAGTTTTATTTTGTTGTTGCGATTTATCATGTTGTTGCTGTAACTGTGCTTCGTCATAACGGTCATCTAATGAACCTTCTGTAGTTTTAGCGTCACTATTTTTTTGATGTTTGTCGTCTTGTTGTTTGCTTTGATTAGTTGCTGTCTCTCTGCGTCTTTTTCGTCGTTGGGCATTTCTCGGAGGAAATTGTTGATTTGAGTTATTAGATAAACTGTTTTGAGAGTCAGCTTCTTTTTTATTTTCATTTGTTTTATCATCTTCTTTTAATTCTGTTTGATGTTCGTCTGGATTAATAGATTGACGATTCTTTTCGAAATCATCTTTAAAATTATTATTAGACACAACTATCATCCCTTCCATTTTAATTAATTCAATCACGTTATAACTCTATACCCAAGTTGAAATTAAATATGTAAAATAATTAAAAGTATTTAACACTGCTTAATTGGGTCTACATATTGATTATAGCTTGTTAAATTTCAGTAAGTAAAGTGATAGCTAGGTTTCGAACAAATTATATAATTTTTCATTAAAACTTAGTTTTCTTTTCACCTTTTTACGATTCAATATCTGAATAGGCTCTAATCTTGAATCTTGCTCACAACATTGTTTTGGACTTTGAGGATGTTCGCCAAAAAATTCTAGTAAGTATTTACGTCGACATTGATCTAAATTAGTATAGCCCATCATTCTCATATAACCTAGTCGCTTACGTTGATATGATTGATGAAATATATCTTTAAGTTGGCTAAATGTGAATTGTATATTTAAAGTACTTAAAATTTTTTCCTTTTCATCTGGTAAGTGGTTTCCCGTCTCAAACATTGTAATATCGTCATCTGTGATAATATCAGTGAATAGTAGTGTTTCTAGAATAAAACTATCATCAGGTTGAAATAAACTAATGGCTTGACTTTGTTTACCATCCCTACCAGCACGACCAATTTCTTGTAAATAGTTAGATGGTGAAGATGATAAATGAAAATGTATGACTGTACGAATATCTTTTTTATTTATTCCCATTCCAAAAGCACTTGTTGCTACTATAACGGGGATGTCATTATTAAAAAACTGTTGTTGAACTGTTTGGCGTTCCTGATAACTTAAATCTCCATGATATATACCTGTTAGATATCCTGAGTCATAAATCATTTGAGCTAGTTCTAAACATCTTTTTTTAGAAGAAACATATATAATTGTAGGCCCAGAATTAGATAAAAATGGTAACAGCCATTCAATCTTCCCCTCATCATCATTAAAATTATAGTGTTGTAAGCTAATATTTTCTCGATTCATACTTTTTTGAACTACATTTAATTTGAGTGATAAAATGTGAGATAAATCAGTTTCTAATTGAGGTGGTGCTGTAGCTGTTAGTGCTAACACTGTTGCTGAATTAAAATGATGAATAATTTTACCAACTAAAGCATAGTGAGGTCTAAAATCATACCCCCACTCTGATAAACAGTGCGCTTCATCTAATACTATTAATCCAAAGTTGATATGAGCGATGTACTTAAAATTATGAGGTTGCAGTATATATTCTGGACTTAAATAAATAAATCGACTTTTACTTAGTCGTTTAATATTGTCTCTTTTTTCTACTTCGTCCATGCCGGAATGTACACATGCAACATGTGTTTCACCTTTTAACTTCATTTGCATAACTTGATCATCCATAAGCGAAATGAGTGGTGATATAATTAATGTCGGTTTTTCTAATATATATGTAGGGAGTTGATAACATAAGCTTTTACCGCTACCAGTTGGTAAAATTCCAAGTGTATGCCTTCCATGAAGGACACTATCAATAATTTCTTCTTGCCCCTCTTTAAATTCATCAAAACCAAACCATTCCTTTAAATTATCTTTCAGCAATTAAATCACCTCTTTCTATTCCTACTATAACTAACTTAATTTGAAAGTAAGTCCAATCAGTAAAATGTTCTTTATAAAATTTTAATCGTTCACCGCGATGTTTTTGATAGTAGTTTATAAATTCGAGAATATCTTTTTTATTTATAAATAATGTATAGTCTATCAAATAACCTTTAATATACATTTCTAGAATATGATCTTCAATTGTGTTAAGTTTTACATTTTGTAATTGAGCAATTTCTTTTAAATTGAGACCAGATTTTAACTTTTGATAGCTTAAGTATGTATTTGTTAGTAATGGTGAAAGAATGATAGCTTGAGAAAGTATTGGATATTTCGTTGAATCTTTTAATTGATTCAATATGTCAATCAGTTCATTCATTTCTCGTTCAAATAATTCTGATTGTGGTATACCCTCAATTAAACTTATTTGTTGTCTAGTATACATGGATTCCTCATATCCTTGTAAATAATAATGAAGAAATGTATGGTTATATTTATTATTTAAATTCTCAAATAATAAATATATTTCGTCTATAGTATTTGATACTTGATTTGATTCAATGACCTGATGATAAAGTTGTTTAACCCTTTGTTGGATATAGGTATTTTGAACGATTGGAATAAATGTATTTGACTCCTTGCGTGTATGAGATAACGTTTGGATAAGTAATTGTATGCAACTAAAGGTTTGAGTGAGACTATCATAAGTGTATTGTGGATGTATTTTTACTTGAATTGATTTTTTAAAATCATCCTTTTGGAGTATAAATTGCTCAAAAGTTGAATACTTTAAGTTAGGTAAACTATGATATAATGACAAAAGTTGTTGGCTTGACGCATCGAAAAACGTTTGGTGTGACTTCTTGCCTGTTAAAATATTATAGATACTTTTATTGGTTTTGTAGTTAAATGCATGACTCATAGCGTATGATAGTATATTGTACAAATTAAACCCTCACTCTATAAAACGAATAAATTGAAATGTAATCTATCGATGTCTACAATTGTATTTATAATACTAGTGTAGCATTTTTATCAAAGGAGGCGAATAAATATGGCAAAATATACAATCGTTGATATGGATACATGTATAGCATGCGGTGCTTGCGGTGCAGCTGCTCCAGATATATATGATTACGATGATGAAGGTATTGCATACGTAATCCTTGACGATAACCAAGGTACTGCTGAAGTGCCTGAAGAGTTATATGAAGATATGGAAGATGCGCTAGAAGGTTGTCCTACTGACTCAATCAAAATTGAAGACGAACCATTTGATGGTGACGCACTGAAATTTGAATAATATATGATTCTTAGAATACATAAAAATTAATCTAAATGATTTATTACTATTTATAGTATACAATTTGTATGAGAATTAATTTTTAAGGTAACTAGCCATAAACAATAAAATAATCAGCTATTAGATGAATTGATCCCCAAATGAATTGTTTAATATGATTCATTTGGGGTTGTTTATTAGGAACTAATGATGACATTTTATATGGCTCTTTAAAACCAGTGTTCTATTTGATAAGAAATTTAAAAACATAATACCTTAAAACGTTACGCTCACTATTGTTAAATTTTTTATGAGTTACACTTTCTTTATATCTTCAGTAATAGTATAAAGATAAAGACAATGTCCAATTTTGAATATGAACATTGTCTTTATAATAGATAAATAAAAAAGGTTTTAAATGTTTTTTATTTGATGATATGTCTTAATCTTCTAAATAACAGCACAAATATAATGGAAATGATTATGCCTTTAATTAAATTAAAAGGTATGACTCCAGACACAATAACAATTTTTACGTTATTAAGCACATCACCTAAATTAAATATCATTCCATATAATGGAAGTAACACAAAATAATTTAAGATGCTCAAAACAATAGTCATAACGATTGTACCTGTAATTAATCCATAAATTAAAGAACGATTATTTTTTCTTTTTCTATAAACATAGTATGATGATAGCAAAAAGCTGACGCCTGCTAAAAAGTTAGCTACTGGTCCAACAGGATCCCCTATATTGAATAGAAAATTTAAAATATTTTTGATGAGTGCAACGATAATCCCAGCAATAGGACTTAAGAGGAATGTTGCTAATAACGTCGGTACATCACTAAAATCGAGAGTTAGATACGGTGGTATAAATGGCAATGGAAACTTGATGAAAGTTAACACAAACGCTACCGCACTTAACATACTAATTGTAATCAAACGTTTGTTTTGTTGCATATATAATTTTCTCCTTCCATTCATCTTACTTAGAAAAGGAGGAAATTTGAACAACAAAAAACCTCCATCTTCTCCCATCCAGACTATACTGTCGGCTTCAGACTCTCACTGAATCAAGACAAAGCAAAAATTAATACGTTGTCGTCGCAGGCTTAGATTACTGCCGGTTGGGAATTACACCCTACCCCGAAGATGAATATATCAATTTTATTTTAAATTTATATTACATGATTAGTTTTAAAAACTCAATATTTCTGCTTACGGTTAATATAATGTTTTGACATTAATAACAAAATATGAAATCAATATATAACATGAATTTAAGTTTTAACACATAAAATATTTACAAATAAATAAATAGGCTTTATTGATTCTGAAATTATGTCTTTAAACTTGTAGAAGTTATTCAAATAAAATGATAATTAAATTTATGTTCAATTTAGTTATCTACTGATTATATACAAAAAAACGCCTGAGACATCACTCTGAGTCGCAGGCGTTTTTCATATATTATTTTTGATGTATTGCGTTATAATTTCTCTGTTTTCAAAAGAATCATTGAAACTGACAATTTATGATACTTTTCGGTTTCTAACTAATTTGTTTTGATTTAGGTAGTCTAATAATAAATGAAGTACCTTTGCCTAATTCGCTCTCAACATCAATACGTCCCCCGTGTTCTTCAATAATCATTTTACAAATGAAAAGTCCTAATCCGGTGCCTTGCTTACCTCTTTTTCGAGCAGCGTCCACTTTATAAAAACGGTCAAATACTTGTTTCAGATGTTCCGGTGCTATACCAGTGCCTGTATCAGTTATTGTTAAAATATTGAAATCTGAATCTTCATCAATAGAAATCTTTATAGAATCACCAGCTTGTGTATATCTTGTTGCGTTATCAATTAAATTAGTTAACACTTGGTCCATTCTATCCATATCATAGTTCCATAATTGTTCGTCATTATTAGAATCAAACGTCATTGTTAAACCTAATTCTTCACTTTGCATGCGATATTTAGACTCCATTTTATCAAGAAGGTGTTGAATAGGTTGTAATTCCTTCTCAACTGATAATCCTTCAGCATCCATACGAGCTACATTTAGTAATTCATTGACTAAACGATTAAGTCGCTTAGATTCATCTAAAACGATTGCTAATGAGTCACGTATTTCATCTGGTTCGGTAACTATACCGTCTACTATGGACTCAGTGTAACCCTGTAATAAAGAGATTGGCGTACGTAATTCATGTGATACATTTGCTATAAAATCTTTTTTCATTTGATCAAGATTATGTTCATTTGTCATATCACGGATGACCATGACAATACCACTTCTACCATTTGTTTGAATTCTATCTATATAACTGGAGATAAATACATAGTACCTTGTATTAATTTCTAATTCTAAATACTCATTCTGTTGTGATTCAAATGTTGCTTCAATTTGCTGTTCAATAGATTCTTTTGAAAAATCATCAATGTGACGCATAATATCATCAGCCATCTTGTTCGACAATATGATTTCACGTTGATTATTAATGCCTAGAACGCCTTCTACCATAGAGTTTAATAATGTATCTCTTATATTCTTAGATGAAGAAATTGCTTTGATATGTTCTTGAATTTCTACGTTCATGTTGTTAAATGCACGTGATAAATCACCTATTTCATCTTTAGTAGCGACAGTTGAAATTTGACTATAATCCCCTTCAGAAACTTTTTGTGCTTGTGTTTTTAATTGACGTAAGGGTTTCGTTATTCTATTAGATAAAAAGAATGCAAATATTGTGCTTGCTATAGTAAATATAATAGCAGTTATTAATATAATAATTGTAATAGCATTATTTGTATCTTCGATAGATTTCAAATCTTTATATATAAAAACACCACTATAATGACTTTGAGCACCTTTTTGAGCTTTCATTGGGTATCCTAGCAAAAGATAAGATTGAGAATTACCTTTATTTTTTATTGTAATATTTTGAGTTTCATACTCACCTTCTTTAAACACTTTTTTAAATTTAGTACTCTTTTTTATTTCATTAAACATTTGTTTTTTAGTGTCTTTATACGATGAGTCTGGTTTCTCGCTCATGTCTTTCATAATAATGAGGCCACCCGGTCCATCACCATCAATGAGTGTTTGGCTATTTTGGATAGCTAATGTTTTGTTATGAGACTTCTCAACAAGTGAACTAATTCTTTTGGCATCTTCTTTAATTGCATTTTCTGTTTCTTGCGTAAAGTAATATTGTATAAAAGTGATTAATGAAACACTTAATAAAATTAAAACTGTCGCTACTATTAAAATAATAGTTAACCACAGTTTTATAACAACACTATTTAGTCGGTTCATCACTAGGTTTTACCTCAAATTTATAACCGACACCCCACACAGTTTGTATCATTTGTGCAGCATCACTTGATACTCGATTTAACTTTTCTCTAAGTCTTTTGACGTGAGTGTCTACTGTACGCAAGTCCCCATAAAATTCGTAATGCCAAACCTCTTTAAGTAACTGTTCTCGATCAAATACTTTATTTGGAGTTTTAGCTAAATAGATGAGTAATTCATACTCTTTAGGTGTTAGATTCACTTGTTGATCATCCGCAAGGACTCGATGAGCGTCATTATCAATCACTAGATGACTAAATTCAATAATATCGCGTGCATGCGGTTCGCTTTGCTCAGTGTTTGCAGTTTGTGTACGTCTTAATAACGCCTTTACTCTCAATACTACTTCTCTAGGTGAGAAAGGCTTAACAATATAATCATCTGCTCCCGATTCAAATCCTTCAACACGATTTGTTTCTTCACCTTTTGCAGTAAGCATGATGATAGGTGTATCTTTATGTTCTCTAAGTTTAGAGGCAACTTCAATTCCATCCATTTCAGGAAGCATTAAATCTAAGAGGATGCACGCATAGTTGTTTTCAAGAGCAAGCTCGTAGGCTTCTTTACCATCTCTTGCTTCATGAATTTCAAAAGATTCTCTTTCTAAATATAATTTAAGTAATCTTCTAATTCTATCTTCATCATCAACGATTAAAATTTCGTTAGTCATACTTTCTACTACCTCCTACACTTGCTGTTAAATACATTTGTCATTATATCATAGGTTAACGTTATTGAGTGACTCAAAGGTTAACCTTGTGAAAAAAATATCAATCTTAATGGTAATTACATCTTTTTGGTGTTTATTTACCGTTTTCTGCCAAATGTCTTAATATTTTTACTTCATGTGGTGTAAGAACTCTTCCTTCACCGGCGTTCAAACCTTTTAAATCTATAGGGCCAAATTGAATTCTTGTTAACTTATTAACTTGATGACCGAAATACTCAAACATACGTCTAACTTGTCTATTTCGCCCTTCACTAATTGTAATTTCAACTAAAGTCGTATTTTTTTCTTTATCTTGCTTTTTTATTTTAACTTGTGCTGGTTGTGTGTAACCATCTTCTAATTCTATTCCTTTTTCAAGTTGCTTAATTTCCTCTCTCATTAAATAACCTTTTAATTTAGCAACGTATTTCTTTTTAATGTGATATCGAGGATGTGTCATCAAATTAGTAAATTCTCCATCATTAGTTAATAATAAAACTCCAGATGTGTCATAATCTAATCGTCCAACCGGATAAATACGTGATTCTAGATCATCAAAGTAATCCGTAACCACCCTACGTCCACGATCATCAGAGACACTTGTAATGACTTGAGTTGGTTTATAAAATAAAATATAAATTTTGTCTTCTTGTTCGATTTTAATACCATCAACTTCAACTAAATCTGATGGCATCACTTTGGAACCTAATTCTGTTACAGTTTGTCCATTGACTTTAACTCGTCCTTCAGTGATAAGTACTTCTGCTTTTCGACGAGATGTATATCCGCTATTAGCGATTCTTTTTTGTAATCTCTCTTGTTCTTTACTCATTTGACTCTCCTTTTTGGTTAACTAAATTACTAAAGAATTCATCCATTTCTGCTTCATCTTCTTCTGTAGTAGGTAATGCATCTAAGTTTTCGATTCCAAATACATTTAGAAATAAATCTGTGGTTATTAAATGATGGCTTCTAGAATGATCAACATCTTTGGCTTCTACTAATCCCCTAGCGATTAAAGTCTTTACAGCTCCATCCGAATTAATTCCTCTAATCATTTCTATATCTCCACGAGTCAGCGGTTGATTATATGCAATAATAGAGAGTGTTTCCATTGCTGCTTGGGATAATTTCATTTTAGACTTTTCTTTGACTAATTGTTCTATGTATGTAGAAGTTTCTTTTTTTGTTGTAAGTACATAAGTTGAGCCGTATCTTTGAATTGTTAAGCCATGTGAATGATATTTACTAACTAAATCTTCTAATTGATTGAGGTTGATGTCTAATATGTCAATAATTTGTTTTTGTTCTAATCCTTCATCGCCAGAAGTATATAGTAATGCCTCAAGTATTGCAATATTATCCAATGCTATAGTTCACTCCTCTAATTATGTCAATGTCATCAAATTGTTTAGTTTGTTTGATATTAACTATTCCTGATTTTGACATTTCTAAAATTGCCAAAAAATGAGTAACAACTTGTTCGACCGGTTCATGAAATGTAAATAAACTGAAAAAGTTAAACGATTCATGTTGTTTTAATCGTTCGGTAACCTGTGCTGTAGCTTGTTGAATCGTAAAGGTTTCTTTTTTAATTTCTACAGATTTAGGAGTGTTAAGTTCAACTCGATTTTTTACTCTTTGATAAGCTACAATCAATTCAGTTAAATCAATCGTTTGATTAGGATCCCACGATTCATTTGTCTCTAAATGAGTAAGGTCCGTCGGATGTTTAGTAAAATAAAGATCGCGTTCTTCTTTCATAGTATTTAATATTTCAGTATATTCTTTATAGTTTTGATACTCAATAAGTCTTCCTACTAAATCCTCACGAGGATCCTCTTCTATATCTTCTTCGATGCTCGTTTGAGGCAATAGTAATTTACTTTTAATCATTAGTAATTCTGATGCCATAACTAAATATTCACTAGCAACATTAATTTCTAGCTGATTCATCGCATGAACATATTGCATGTACTGTTCAGTTAAGGCTTTCATAGGGATATCATAAATATCAATTTCATATTTTTGAATTAGATGCAATAATAAGTCTAATGGACCATTAAATGCATCGAGTTTTACTTCATACATTACATCTACCTCTATATCAAATTGCATCGTTAATGCATATTTCACTAAATTATTATAGCATGAATACATACAACTTTTAAATTATGGGTGAAATCTAATGGATCAATCATTAATGGATTATTATTATCAATTTCATAAGCATCAACATTACTTCCTATGTCATGATATTTTAGAAGATGCTTGGAAATCACAAAATACTTTTTCAAAACATGATGCAGTAGTAAGTCTCATTTTGTTTGCAACAGCTAATTATCACTATCGTCGTGGGAATTTAAAAGGCGCATTAAAATCTTTTGAAAAAGCTTTATTAACTATTAACCACGCTAAAGATGACACTCAATTACACCTTAATATCAATGAATTTAAACAACTTATTGTGAAAATGATTGAAGCAGTAAAATTACAAAAACAATTTACTCCGTTACAATTACCTATTGAACCAGAGTTTCAGACACTTATTAAACGTAAATATCCGGATTATTTGTTTACCTCTCAAATAATTAAGGAACCTTATATTGTTGATCATCATATTAAACGTGACAGAACTGAAGTGATAAAAAATAGAGAACGTGCTCTATTCCATAGACAGTATCGAAACAAAAGCAATAAAAAAGACCAGTAAATTTATGGTTGGCTATTAAACATAAATTTACTGGTTACATATTCCTATATTACTAAGCTCTTGGATGAAACTGCGTATACATTTTTCTAATTTGTGATTTAGATACATGTGTATAAAGTTGAGTTGTAGAAATATCAGAGTGACCTAACATTTCTTGTACGGCTCTTAAATCAGCACCATTTTCTAAGAGATGTGTTGCAAATGAATGCCGTAATGTATGTGGTGTAAGCGTTTTATTGATATTAGCTTTCAAACCATATTGTTTAATGATTTTCCAAATGCCTTGTCTTGATAAAGACTTTCCATGCATGTTAAGAAATAGCGCTTGAGTTGTGGTTTGTTTGAGTAATTGAGGTCTTACGGTTTCAATATATGTAGTTAAATATTCGATGACGGTATCTCCTAAGGGAACGATTCTTTCCTTATTCCCTTTCCCGAAAACTCTTACAAATCCCATCATTAAGTTTACGTCTTCAACATCTAATTGAATAATTTCAGTTACACGCATACCTGTGGCGTATAAAAGCTCCAACATCGTACGATCACGATATCCATTATTCTTAGTTAAATCAGGCGTTTCCAGTAATGCTATTACTTCGTCTATTTCAAGCACATCTGGTAATTTCTTTTCATATTTGGGTGTTTCAATTAAAACAGTTGGGTCTTTAGCAGCATATTTTTCGCGTAATGCAAACTGATGAAAGCTTCTTATTGTAGAAATAAACCTTGCGAGAGATTTTGAAGATTGCCCCATATCTATAAGGTGTCCAAGACACTCTTGGATAATTTGTCTATCAATAAAATCGATATGTGAAATCTTGTTATCTTCAAGATAATCTTTATATTTTTTTAAATCTCTTCGATACGCTCCTATAGTATTGTTACTTAATCCTTTTTCAATTTGAATGAAATTTAAATATTCTTCAATGATAGTATTCATGTTGGCACCCCTATTGAAGCGGTAACTTGTCTATTGGATAAGTTATTGCTTATTTTTGGCTTGGCATTCAGAACATACACCGTGAAACGTTAAACGGTGATCTAAAATCTTGAAATTAAACTCATTTTCAACACGATTTTCAACCTCAGGTAATAAATCTTCTTCAATTTCTTCAACTTTACCACATTCCATACAAACAAGATGATGATGGAAATGCTTGGCTCCTTCTTTTCTTAAATCAAAACGAGCTACACCATCACCAAAATTTATTTTATCTAGCACTTTTATTTCAGCTAGCAATTCTAAAGTTCTATAAACGGTAGCTAATCCTATTTCTGGAGCCTTATCTTTGACTTTTAAGTACACATCTTCTGCGCTAAGATGATCTTTTTCATTTTCAATTAATACTCTAACAGTTGCCTCTCTTTGTGGAGTCAATTTATATGAAGATTGTTGTAATTGTTGCTTCACGCGATTTAATCGTTCTTCCACGGAAGCCTCACTCCTCTACTAAGAATTATAATCATTTTAATTTAATCCATGATTCATTTAATAAAATACCAATATTGTCGGTAAAAAGCAAGGAGATTTGCTTGTTATTTAGAATGATTATAATTTAATAATAGATGTTGCAATGCAATGATTGTTTTGGCATCCTCAATTTTATTATCTTTTAACAATGAATCGATTTGACTTAAAGGTACTTTGTGAAGCTCCACAAATTCATCATCATCTAAATTGGTTTCTCCAACCGTTAATTGGTCTGTGAAGTATATAGAAAGTTTTTCACTTGAAAATCCAGGAGACCCATACATATTAGTGACAAATTGCAAATCTGAAGCAATATATCCTGTTTCTTCTTGTAGTTCTCTAATAGCCGCTTCTTTACGATCTTCACCCTTTTCTAATTTGCCTGCGGGAATTTCCAAAAGTGGTTGATCTGCAGGCTTACGAAATTGTTTAACTAATAAAACTTCATTTTCAGGAGTTATTGCACACACTGCCACCGCACCATGATGAAATACAAGTTCACGTTTAGATGTGCTACCATCGGGTAATTCAACATCATGTACTTCTAAATCAATAATACTACCATTATATATAACTGTTCTATCGATTGTTTTTTCGTTTAATCTCATATTTAAACACGTTCCTTTTAATTGGTTTTATAAATTGATAAACTGAATTCGTCAGTTAAAGTGTATCGAAAGGAGACTGGACATGCAAAAAAATATTCTAAAAAGTGGCATCGAAATTTCTGAACTTGGGTTAGGTTGCATGAGTTTAGGCACAGATTATAAAAAAGCGCAACCAATTATTGAAAGTGCAATTGATAATGGTATTACGTATTTTGATACTGCAGATATTTACGATCAAGGAGTTAATGAAGAGATTGTTGGTAAAGCCTTAAAAAAATATCAAAATCGTGATGACATCGTTATCGGAACTAAAGTTGGAAATCGATTAACTGACGATGGACATATGACGTGGGATCCTTCGAAAAAACATATTAAAGAAAGTGTTAAGGGATCATTGAAACGATTAGGATTAAACCATTTAGACTTATATCAATTACATGGCGGAACAATAGATGATCCTCTAGACGAAACTATTAGTGCATTTGATGAATTAAAGCAAGAAGGATATATTCGTGCATATGGAATTTCATCTATACGGCCTAACGTGATAGACTATTATCTTAAAAATAGTCAAATTGAAACACTTATGTCCCAGTTTAATTTAATAGATAATCGCCCTGAAAGTCTTATTAATGACGTTCATGATAAGCAAGTTAAAATTCTAGCACGTGGCCCTGTATTTAAAGGTTTATTAACTTCAAAAAGTGTTGATGTTATAGATGAAAAATTTAAAAACGGTGTGTTAGATTACACTCAAGATGAATTAGGTAGCACGATTGCTTCTATTAAAGAATTGGAAAGTAATTTAACCGCGTTATCATTTAAATATTTAACTTCTCATGATGCTATGGGGTCAATTATTGTAGGAGCTAGTAGCGTTGAACAACTTGAAGAGAATGTCCGCAATTATTATAAAGAAATCAGTTTAGATCAAATCAAATCCGCACGTAATAGAGTTAAAGATATTGAATATACACAACATTTGAAATAAAAGGATATTAACCAACTTGTTAAATACCTAGATGACTATACTTAAATAAAGAGATCCAACAGATGAAACGGTTAAATGACGTCTGTAGGATCTCTTTACTTTAAGGCAATACAAAAATCATATTGATAACGTTGACAAAAGCCAAAGATGAGTTTTTGAAAAAATCATTTATAAAATGTTCATTCAGTCAATACTTTTGATTACCTTAAAATTGACCTGTGTTTAAACTTTATTTTTAAATAGATTTGGACATAATTTTTCTAGTGTACGTGGACATAATTGATAAAATTTAAGCATTATTTGCATCCATGATGGTTGATTAATTTCAATTTTATTTAGTATTATTCCTTCCACTATTTGCTTGGCAAGTTGTTGAGGTTGTATCATCATGTGTCTATAATTTTTAAAATACTTTAGAGTAGGATCTGCGTTTTTTTGGAATGGTGTATCTATTGGACCGGGCTGTACATTGAGCACTTTTAATTCCGGTTGTTCTAATCTCAATGCATTAAGAACGGCGCTAAACCCTGCTTTCGATGCACCGTAATGTGCCGCATTAGCCTGTGAAACAAGAGCAGCTTGACTAGATATACCAACGATATATGCTGCTTTTACTAATTGTGGTTGAATCACTTTGTATAACAAATTAAAATTTGTAAGATTAACCTCGTAAGTTTCTACTACTTCACGAGTTGAATGCTCACTTATAGACTTAAAATATCCAACACCTGAACTGTAGATGAAACCATTTATAGGTGTATTTAAAAATTTTTGTAATGATTCAATATCTTTTCGTTGCATTAAATCACATTTAATCACATTGATATGTTCAGGTTTAAAATAGTTTTCTTTGATTCGATTGAACTTATCTATATTTCTTGCAAGTATAGTAACATGGGCCCCTCTTTGAAGTAATTCATTGGTTATTGCAAAACCTAACCCACTCGTTGCTCCAGTTATAATAAAGTGTTTGCCTATCACGTCGCTCCTCCTTTATGTATATTTTAATAACAAGCTTAATAAGTGTGATAGCATTCAATTTTATTTATGTGTAATATTACTTATCTATGATATATGATACTATATATGCATAACTTTAAGTCAATGAATAGAATTCAAAATTGAAGGAGTTGAGTTGAATATGAAACTTGTATTTTATGGTGCTGGTAATATGGCGCAGGCAATTTTTACTGGAATTATTAATTCCAACAATTTAAATGCAAATGATATTTATTTAACTAATAAATCCAATGAACAAGCATTAAAAAGCTTTGCAGAAAAATTAGGGGTTAATTATAGTTATGATGATGAAGCATTACTCAAAGATGCCGATTATGTATTTTTAGGTACAAAGCCCCATGATTTTGAAAATTTAGCTAATCGTATTAGAGAACACATTACTAATGATAATAGGTTTATTTCTATAATGGCAGGGTTTATTATGCCAAATACAAATGCTCAAGTTGGACATTCGGTTACTGGAATAAGTTTTTCAAATAATTTTGATCCTAAATCTAAAAATGAAGTGGATGAATTAATCAATGCATTTGGATCAGTTATAGAAGTCTCCGAAGAACATCTACATCAAGTTACTGCAATTACAGGAAGTGGGCCTGCATTTTTATATCATGTATTTGAACAATATGTAAAAGCAGGTACAGAATTAGGTTTAGAACGAAATCAAGTCGAAGAATCTATACGCAATTTAATTATTGGAACAAGTAAAATGATTGAGCGTTCAGACTTAAGTATGTCTCAATTAAGGAAAAATATTACATCTAAAGGTGGTACTACACAAGCTGGACTTGATGCACTATCTCAATATGATATTGTATCGATGTTTGAAGATTGTTTAGGTGCAGCTGTGAATAGAAGTATGGAATTATCACATAAAGAAGATGAATAAATAAAAACGCTTTTCTCCTAAGATAGTATTCTGAGAGAAAAGCGTTTTATTATATTTTGAAAGTATCAAAATCTTTAACGAAATAAAAATGTGGAGAAGTTTGATCAAGGGATAACTCATTGTATATTGATGTAACTTCATCAATGTTATATCTGTTACTGATATGAGTGATAAGACTTTTATTTACATTAGCTTGCTTAATTAGATTAAATACATCGTCTATATGACTATGATGGTAATTATTAGCAAGTTTCTTATCTCCTTCAATGTAAGTTGCTTCATGAATCATTAAATCTGAGTTCTTTGCTAATTCATATTCATTTTCACACGGTTTTGTATCACCAAATATACTGATAATTGGACCAGGTTTAGCTTTACCTTTAAAATCATCCGAATTGTAAATTAATCCTTTATATTCGAACGTTTCTTGTAATTTGACTTCCTGATATTTTGGACCAGGCTCTAGTCCAATACCTCTCAAGGCCTCTACATTGATTGTACCAGGCGTGATTGGGGCTTCAATACGATATCCGAATGAAGGTATGCCATGGTTAAGCATTTCAGCTTGTACAGTAAAACCATTGTGGTGATACGCTAATTGTTGATTGATTTCGATATAGGTAATCGGATAATTCAAATGCGATTCAGAAAGTTGTAAAGATGTTTCTATGTAATTTTGAATACCTTTAGGCCCTATAATAGTAAGGGGTTTATTTTCTCCACCTTGAAACGAACGACTTGTTAAAAGTCCAGGGAGACCAAAAATATGATCACCATGCATGTGTGTTATAAAAATATGATCTATCTTCCCTAACTTAATAGAGTGTCTTAAAATTTGATGTTGTGTTCCCTCGCCCACATCAAATAACCATATCGAATTTGAATATGGTTCTAGATTTAAAGCAATGGATTGTGTGTTTCTCTCTTTCGTCGGTAACCCAGCACTTGTACCGAAAAATGTAACTTCCATGCTTCATCCTCCTCTTCTTAACTCATTTTATCATACGTAAGAATAATTTCTATATCAAGAAATAAAATATAATTATAAACTATTATCGAATAATCATTTTTGATATTATTTTATTAAGCGCAAACTTGTGTCTCATATTTGTTAAAGTTGATTTTTAAGTCATAATGTATTTTTCAATTTATTTTACTTAACTTTAAGCAAATATAATGACCTTAGGTTGTGATTATCATATAATAAATTAATCTAGTATGCTTTGATATGAATTAAAATTGTATTCATATCAAATGAAATCCATAAACATATTTGACTATGCGATTGAGTTACTTTTAATACTACGCAATAAAAGTATCGTAACTAAAATTATGTTTAATCATAAAGAATATCATCTTTTATTATATTTATTTAAGAATTGAGGTTTTAATCTTGAGTACTAAACAAAAACACATTCCCTGTTTGATTACAATATTCGGTGCCACAGGAGATTTGAGTCATAGAAAGCTATTTCCTTCTATATTCCATTTATATCAACAAGACAATTTAGATGAACATATTGCTATTATTGGTATAGGACGTCGCGATTATAATAACGAACAATTTCGCGACCAAGTTAAAGCGTCAATTCAAACTTATGTTAAAGATACAGATAGAATTGATGAGTTTATGACGCATGTTTTTTATCATAAAACTGACGTGAGTGATAAAGAAAGTTATCAGTCATTACTTCAATTTAGTGAGCGACTAGATTCAGAATTTGCTTTAGGTGGGAATCGTCTGTTTTACTTAGCGATGGCACCACAATTTTTTGGAGTGATCTCAGATTACCTTAAATCTTCTGGTCTTACTCAAACTACAGGATTTAAACGCTTAGTTATAGAGAAACCATTTGGCAGTGATCTTAAATCTGCTGAATCATTAAATAATCAAATAAGACGTTCGTTTAAAGAAGAAGAAATTTATCGGATAGATCACTATCTTGGCAAAGATATGGTGCAAAATATAGAAGTTTTGCGATTCGCAAACGCGATGTTTGAACCTTTATGGAATAATAAATACATTTCAAATATTCAAGTTACATCATCAGAAGTATTAGGTGTCGAAGATCGTGGTGGCTACTATGAATCTAGTGGTGCACTTAAAGACATGGTACAAAATCACATGCTACAGATGGTTGCTTTACTTGCAATGGAAGCACCGATAAGTTTGAATAGTGAAGATATACGTGCAGAAAAAGTCAAAGTACTTAAATCTCTTAGACAATTAAAACCAGAAGAAGTTAAAAAGAATTTCGTGCGTGGTCAATATGATCAAGGCAATATAGATGGTAAACAGGTTAAGTCATATCGAGAAGAAGATCGCGTAGCAAAGGATTCGGTTACACCGACATTTGTATCGGGTAAATTAACAATTGATAACTTTAGATGGGCTGGAGTTCCTTTCTACATTAGAACGGGTAAACGTATGAAATCAAAAACGATACAAGTCGTAGTAGAATTTAAAGAAGTACCTATGAATTTATATTATGAAACTGACAATTTACTAGATTCTAATTTGCTAGTCATTAATATTCAACCAAATGAAGGAATTTCATTGCATTTAAATGCTAAAAAGAACATTCAAGGAATTGATACTGAGCCAGTGCAATTATCATACGCAATGAGTGCTCAAGATAAAATGAATACAGTTGATGCATATGAAAACTTATTGTTTGATTGTCTTAAAGGTGATGCGACTAATTTTACACATTGGGAAGAATTAAAATCTACTTGGAAATTTGTAGATGCAATCCAAGATCAATGGACAATGGTTGAACCATGTTTCCCTAACTATGAAGCGGGTACGAATGGACCTCTTGAAAGTGATCTTTTATTAAGTCGTGATGGAAATCATTGGTGGGATGATATCCACTAATATGGATTTTATATAAATATAGATTAGTGTGAATGATGATATCTTAAATTACGCAACGTTTAAAAGAACTTGTAGTGATTTAGGACTTAATCATTCACATTTTTTATATTTTGCAAAAAATTAATCTGGCTTTAAGATGTATAATATTTAAAAATAATGTACAATAAAGATTATGATTGAATTTAATTGGAGTGAAAGTTTTGGACGTTATCAAGCAAATACAACAGGCAATTGTATATATTGAGGATCGTTTGTTAGAGCCTTTTAATTTGCAAGAATTAAGTGATTACGTTGGTCTTTCTCCGTATCATTTGGATCAATCTTTTAAGATGATAGTTGGTCAGTCCCCAGAGGAATATGCGCGTGCACGTAAAATGACAATAGCAGCAAACGATGTAGTTAATGGAGCTAGTCGATTAATGGATGTTGCTAAGAAATATCGTTATGCGAATTCTAATGATTTCGCAAATGATTTTAGCGATTTTCATGGTATCTCACCTATTCAAGCTACAACAAAAAAAGATGAACTAAAAATACAGCAACGACTGTATATAAAATTATCAACGACTGAAAATGCACCCTATACATACAGACTTCAAGAGACTGATGATATTTCTTTAGTTGGCTATTCAAGATTTATTCCTACTGAGCAATTATCAAATCCATTTAATATTCCAGACTTTTTAGAGGATCTATTAGTAGATGGTTATATTAAAGAACTTAAACGTTATAATGATACGAGCCCGTATGAATTATTTGTAGTCAGCTGTCCTCTGGAACAAGGTTTAGAAATATTTGTTGGTGTTCCGAGTGAACGTTACCCTTCACATCTTGAAAGCAGATTTTTACCTGGTCGCCATTATGCATTGTTTAATTTACAAGGTGAAATTGATTATGCTACAAACGAGGCTTGGTATTATATTGAGTCTAGCTTGCAACTTACTTTACCTTATGAGCGAAATAGTTTATATGTTGAGATTTATCCACTTGATATTTCATTTAATGACCCATTCACTAAGATTCAATTATGGTTGCCTATTAAACAAGAAATCTATGATTTAGATGAAGGTTATCAAAATTAAGATGTGACATAGAGTTATGAGATTATCAGTATTATATGAATCGTGTTTCGAATTTCAACTCGATAGATTTGTTGAATTTTAGAATGAAATTCTTCGAGTTGTGTTCACCTAAATTTAGTTGGGACAAACTTAATATAAATGAGTTTTTCAAATTAATTAAGTTATGGACTACCAATACTACCAATGTATAGTGAAACACGCCAGTGACGTATTTAAAATCACTGGCGTGTTTATTTTTAATTTTTGAATTATCGTCATGGTATTATATTTCAACGACGAATGATTCATAAGGTTTAATATGGTCTAAATTTATATCATTTAAGTGATAATTATGCAATTTTATATCTACAGATGAAATATCTAATTCAAAAGGTAGGTTTAGTTCTGATACTTCATTTGTGAGATTGGCTACAATTAATACAGTATTGTTTTTAAATGTGCGTGTATATGCAAAAACCTGCTTATTTTCAGCATCGACCATATTAAACTTACCGTAGGTGTAAATCAAATCAGATTTTTTTAGTTGAATTAACGCTTTATAATAAGAAAGTATCGAAAACTTATCATTTAGTTGTTGTTTAACATTAATTTCTGTATAGTTAGGGTTTACATGAAACCATGGCTTACCAGTAGTGAATCCAGCATTGATAGAATTATTCCATTGCATTGGAGTCCTTGCATTGTCTCGGTTTTCCATTTTATATTTATCTAGTAATTGATTGACATCTCCACCTTCTTTTTTGACTATTTGATATTCAGTTTTCACTGCGACATCGTTGAAACTTTCAATGCTTTCAAATGGATAATTAGTCATACCTATTTCTTGACCTTGGTAAATAAAAGGTGTGCCCTGTTGTAAAAAGTAGGCAGTAGCGTGACTAGTTGCTGATTCATACCAATAATTTTTATCATCACCCCAGGTTGAAACACGACGTGGTTGATCATGGTTTTCGATAAATAAAGCATTCCAACCTACATTTTCTAGTTGCTTTTGCCAACGATTTAAGACTTGTTTATAGGATTTAACATCGAATTTCGTATCGCCAGTACTCCATAAACCAAGATGTTCAAACTGGAATATCATATTAAATTTCCCATTTTCTTCTCCTACCCATTCTTCAGCATCATTAGGAGTAACACCATTAGCCTCGCCTACAGTCATAATGTCATACCGACTTAACGATTTATCTTTCATTTCTTGGAGCCATTCTTGTATTCCTGGCTGATTCATATCTACATCAAATGCTGGAGCAAATTTTTTGCCATCAGGTACAGGTAAATCTCCTGCTTCAAAATTCTTTTTAATATGAGTAATGGCATCAACTCTAAATCCGTCAATACCTTTTTCAAACCACCAATTCATCATTTCAAACACAGCTTGTCTTACATCTGGATTTTCCCAATTTAAATCTGGCTGCTTTTTGCTAAATAAATGGAAATAGTATTGCTTAGTCGATTCGTCAAACTCCCAAGTTGAACCATTAAAGATACTTTCCCAGTTATTAGGTTCAGATCCATCCGGTTTAGGATCTGCCCAAATATACCAATCTCTTTTTGCATTTGTTTTACTAGATTTTGATTCAATAAACCAAGGGTGTTCATCTGATGTGTGATTAACCACTAAGTCTAATATTAATTTCATCCCTCTTTGATGTATGCTTGATAACAATTGATCAAAATCGTTCATTGTACCAAATTCACTCATAATGCCTTTGTAGTCACTAATATCATATCCATTATCATCGTTTGGTGATGGATACATTGGGCTTAACCAAATGACATCTATTCCTAAATTTTCTAGATAATCTAATTTTTCAATTAATCCAGGTAGATCACCTATTCCATCTCCATTACTATCATTAAAACTTCGTGGATATACTTGATATGCAACTGCTTCTTTCCACCAATTTCTTTTCATAATATCTCCTCCTATGTTATTAAAAAACTAAATAATTTATATAAACAAAATTAATAAGTTTAAATAAAAGGACTCATTAATTTTGATAAAAACTATACTAAGAGAAAACGTTTACATTAAAATTTTTATAAAATCTCACCCAATTTAGAGTGAGATTTTATAGCGTAAATTATTCTTCTACCCATTGTGTATGGAAAATACCTTCACGGTCTTTACGTTCATAAGTATGTGCGCCAAAGTAATCACGTTGTGCTTGAATTAAGTTTGCAGGTAAATCCTCTGAGCGATAACTATCATAATAATTTATACTTGCTGAAAAACCAGGTGTTGGCACGCCATTGTACACGCTAGTAGCTACTACTTCACGTAGTGCATCTTGATATTCCATAACAATGTTTTTGAAGTAAGGGTCTAATAATAAGTTTTGTAAGTTTTCATTATTATCGTAGGCATCTTTAATTTTTTGTAGGAATTGTGCACGAATAATACAACCTTCACGCCAAATCATTGCTAATTCGCCTAATTTCAAATTCCACTCATTATCTTCACTGGCTTTTCTCATTTGAGCGAAACCTTGTGCATATGAGCATATTTTACTCATATAAAGTGCCTTACGTATTTTTTCTAAGAATGTTTTTTTATCGCCTTCAAAATGTGCTTTAGGTCCTTTTAAAGATTTAGAAGCAGTAACACGTTCTTCTTTAATTGATGAGATGAATCTCGCAAATACAGATTCTGTAATGATTGTTAAAGGAACACCTAATTCTAGTGCGTTAATTGAAGTCCATTTACCTGTGCCTTTTTGACCTGCAGTATCTAATATTTTTTCTACAAGTGCTTCATTGTCATCATCTAATTTATTGAAAATATCACCTGTAATTTCTATTAAATAACTTTCAAGTTCTCCAGCATTCCATTCTTTAAAAGTTTGAGAAATTTCTTTATGTGACATGCCTAATAAATCTTTCATCATTGCATAACTTTCAGCAATTAATTGCATATCTGCATATTCGATACCATTGTGTACCATCTTAACATAATGTCCTGCACCATTAGGGCCAATGTAAGTTACACATGAAGCACCATCTTGTGCCTTAGCAGCAATTGCGTCCAAGATATCGCTGACTTTGTTATAAGCATCTTTTTGACCACCTGGCATTAAAGAAGGGCCCGTGAGTGCGCCGATTTCTCCACCAGAAACTCCCATACCAATAAAGTTAATACTACTTTCAGCTAAAGCTTTATTTCGACGAATCGTATCTTGGTAATTAGTATTACCACCATCAATTAAAATATCATCATCGTCTAATAAAGGTAATAAACCATCTATAGTGGCATCTGTTGCAGGTCCAGCTTTTACCATTAATAAAATCTTACGAGGTTTCTCTAAAGATTCTACAAATTCTTCTAATGAGTATGTTGGGTAAATTTCTCTTCCAGGCGATTCTTTAACCATTTCATCAGTTTTTTGTCTTGATCGGTTATAAACAGAAACACTATAACCACGTGATTCAATATTCCAAGCTAGGTTTTTCCCCATTACTGCTAAACCCACTACTCCAATTTGTTGTGTCATATTACTTACCTCTCTTGTTCAAAAATTTTCAATAATATTGTAACATAAATCGCTAATTAACAATTACGATATGCATGTTTTATTCAGCTACTAGCTCAATAATTTTTATTATTTGTCTTGTGAGCATATACATATCCTTTATTGCTATTCTTTCCGAAGTAGTATGTATGTTTTCATATCCTACTCCTAAAATCACAGAAGGAATGCCATATTGATTCATGATGTTGCCGTCTGAACCACCACCAGCAATACAAGTATCACCTTTTAGACCGAGGGCTAATGCACTAGATATAGCATATTGTGTTACTTTGTCAGCTTCACTAACTTCAAATCCCGGATAACTTTTTTCAACTAACACTTCAGCTTGACCGCCTAATTCATTTGCTGTCGTTTCGAAAGTCTCTTTCATATGTTTCACTTGTTTATTAATGCTTTGATCATCATGTGACCGTGCTTCTGCCTCTAAAGTGACTTCATCAGCTATAATATTAGTGGCAGAACCTCCGTGAAATTTACCTATATTGGCTGTTGTTAATGCATCGACTTGTCCCAATTTCATTCGACTGATTGCTTTTGATGCAATATTTATTGCGCTAATACCTTTTTTAGGTGTGCTTGCATGGGCGGTTTTCCCTTTTATAGTTGTATAAATCTTTACTTGAGTTGGAGCACCGATAACAGTAGTTCCAACATCTTTACTTGCATCTACAGCATAGCCGAAATCTGCATCAAGAAGGCGAGTATCTATTGCTTTAGCACCTACTAATCCAGATTCCTCTCCCACGGTAATAATTATTTGAATCTGTCCGTGTGGCAAATTTGATTCCTTAATTTGTTTAATCGCTTCAATTATTGCCGCAAGACCGGCTTTATCGTCCGCCCCGAGTATCGTAGTTCCATCGCTATAAACGTATCCATCTTCTTTTACTACAGGTTGGATGTTTTTTCCTGGAACGACAGTATCCATGTGGCTTGTAAAATAAATTTTCGGCACATTCTGATGACTTATATTACTTTTTAACGTACAAATAAGATTGTTAGCACCTAATCTATTATTTTTTGAAGCTTCATCTTCAATAACATGGAGCCCCATTTTTTCAAACGTATCTTTAAGATAAGGTTGAATTGTTTCTTCGTGCCCTGTTTCCGAATCAATTTGCACTAATTCTAGAAAACAATCTAATAAACGTTTTTGATTAATCATATATGGTACCCCCTTTTTACTTGTATAAATATATTTTAACTGACATTATGAATTGTCAAAACTAATTTAACTACTCACTAATGATTTAATTCTATGACATTTTACAACCTACAAGATAAAGTATATAATTTTATTATTATAAAGTTGATATTTTACGAGTGAATGAATTATAGTTTATAGTGTCAATTACTCAATGGTTATATATGACCTAATGATGCGGAGGATTGAAATTGAATAATAAAGTGTTACGTGTCATTATTGTTGTTATGTTAATTGCAGTAGTACTAGCATTGCTATTAACTAGCATAGCACCATTAATGAACTAATAAAAAACCGTTACATGGCGTTAATTAATATTTCGTCACGTAACGGCTTTTTTATATTTCACTATGCAATTTTAAAGAACCAAATTGAGATTTAATATTTAAGTATTCTTCTAGTTCATTTAGAATTTGAATAATATGTGCTCGGGAATTTAAAGTCTTATGAGTAGTCGGTAATGGTAAATCATCGAGAGATAAACGTATTTCATAAAGTGAATGTAGTCTTAGAGCCGTATAATCATTGCTATTTACGTTACTTCCAATTTCATACATTAATTGTGAAATCTTTTCGAGTATAGGATCATCTGTATTTATTCTTTCTAATAACGATGTCATACGTTTTAATAATTCAACTTGTTCTTCTCTCATATCAAAATAATGATAAAATGAATTTTCGTTTCGTACAAAGTGATTTTTAACATCTCTAAAAGCAAGTGATTTTGCTTTTTTAATATTTAAAAGTAATGAATCAAATTTAATATTTAAATGATCATTATGCATTGAGCAGGCTTGACTAAAAATATTAAATATTTCAGTTATTTGATTTTCTATATCCTGCTTAAAATGATTCAATTTCTTATCTAAACTAGGCATCATTAAGTTCATTAGAAATGCTATACCTAAGCCCACTATTAATAGCATTATTTCATTTAAAATAAGGTGCCCATTAATAGCTTTGGCGTTAAAGACATGTAATAATATGACACAACTAGTGATAACACCTTCTTGCACATTTAGAACAACTGTCAAAGGAATAAACAACAAAACAATTAAACCTAAAACAAATGCATGTTGTCCTAAAAGACTAAAAATTGCTGAACCTAAAAATAATATGAGTAAACATGAAACTAGTCGAGATAAAATTGCTTGTACTGAATGCATCTTAGTGTGCTTTATGCACAATACAACTAAAATAGCACTGGATGCATAATTATCTAAGCCTAGAAGTTTACATATGATTACTCCTAAAGTCATTCCCACAGCAGTTTTGACAGTTCTAAATCCTATTTTATAGGGATTTAACTTAAGCATGGAACTAACCTTTTATCTTTCTTCACAATATTTATCAAACAATGCTTGCAACTGATTGATTACGTCCATTACATCATGACCTTCAATCTGATGTCGTTCAATCATCTCGGTGATTTTACCATCTTTAATCAAAGCAAAAGATGGACTTGAGGGTGCATATCCTTCAAAATATTCTCTAGCTTGTTGTGTTGCCTCTTTATCTTGTCCTGCAAATACTGTAACTAATCGTTGAGGTAATTTATCATAATGTAATGCATGTGCCGCTGCAGGACGTGCAATCCCACCTGCGCATCCGCATACGGAATTTACCATGACTAAAGATGTCCCCTTTTGTTGTAAAACTTGATCAACATCCTCAGCAGAAGTTAATTGTTGATAACCAGCATGCTCAATTTCGTTTCGTGCTTGTTCAACAACATCATTCATATATAAATCAAAGTTTAAATCCATGATTTGTCACCTTCCATAATAAGTTAATTTTACTTATTTTATTCTACTAATTAACAACACATTGTTCAACAGGATTAATTTATGATGATTGAAAAATTCTAGTTGAAATTTAAAACGAATACTGAAGAACGCTTTAAGAAGAAATTATCCTCCTTAAAGCGTTCAACTTTAATATGAAGTTTAATTGGTAATCATTGTTTGTAATTAATAAATAGAAGTGTTTTCAATAGAATATTGTTCTATTTTTTTCTTAACAAGATTCATAAATTTTCCCGTTTGAACACCATCGAGAATACGATGATCGATTGAAATACACAAATTAACCATATTTCTAATTGCAATCATATCATCTATAACTACAGGTTTCTTAACGACTGATTCTACTTGTAAAATGGCAGCTTGTGGATGATTAATGATTCCCATTGAAGAAACAGAACCAAAAGAACCAGTATTATTAACCGTAAATGTACCGTTTTGCATATCACTTTGTGCTAATTTTCCTAATCTTGCTTTAGTAGCTAAATCATTGATTTCACGCGCGATACCTTTAATTGATTTTTCATCTGCATTTTTAATGACTGGCACATACAACTTATCATCGTCTGCAACAGCAATAGAGATATTAATATCTTTGTGGATAACAATTTCATCTCCTTGCCATGTACTATTGAGTAATGGATTTACTTTTAAAGCCTCTGCAACAGCTTTTACAAAAAACGCAAAGAAAGTTAAATTGTAACCCTCATTCTGTTTAAATTGAGCTTTATGATAGTTTCTAGTCTGAACCAAATTCGTTGCATCAGCTTCAACCATCATCCAACCGTGTGGTATTTCGCTGACACTAGTAACCATATTTTGTGCGATAGCTTTTCTAATACCTTTAACTGGTACGACACGTTCATTTGATAATGGTGAGTGTTCGTTTTTAGTTGAGGATTGATGTAAAAAGTCACCATGGTTCGTTGAATGATCTTTTTTATCTGTTTGTTTAAATTCTTTCTCTTTTTCTTGATCGTTTGGATTGTTAATAATATTTTGAATATCTTTCTTAGTAACACGACCTTCAAAACCAGTTCCTTTGACTTGTGTTAAATCAATATCATGTTCAGAAGCTAATTTAAAGACAACTGGTGAAAATCGTCCATTGTTATTTGCGCGACTAGAGGCTGTATGCACCTCACTTTCATGAGTTTTAGGATTATTTTCGAATTGTGACACGTTTATATTTGATTGAGAATGCTGATTTTGTTCTTCCTTAAACTCATTTGCCGATTCTGTTTGATTTTGACCATTTTCCGAATCGATTTTACAAATCACCGTGTTAATATTGACAGTTTGTCCTTCTTCAACCACTAATTCTGTTATTGTTCCAGAAATTGTTGAAGGCACTTCAGCTGTTACTTTATCTGTAATAACTTCACATAATGGTTCATACTCATCTACATGATCTCCTACTGATACTAACCATTGTTCAATCGTACCTTCATGCACACTTTCACCAAGCTTAGGCATTTTTATATCCAATTGACACCCTCCTTAAAATTGTGCGAGTTCACGCATTTTGTCCTGTATCTTTTCTGGGTTCATCATAATTTCATTTTCTAATGTTGGTGAAAATGGCATAGATGGGACATCCGGTGCAGCTAATCGCATGATTGGCGCATCTAAATCGAACAGACAGTTTTCAGCTATAATTGCAGATACTTCAGACATAATGCTTCCCTCTAGATTATCTTCAGTAACAAGAAGAACTTTACCAGTACGTTGAGAGCGTTCAATGATAGTTGCTTTATCTAGTGGATAAACTGTTCTTAAGTCGACTACTTCAACATCGATGCCGTCATTTGCCAAAATATCTGCAGCTTGTAAACAGTAATTCACCATCAATCCGTAACAAAATACAGTGATGTCCTCGCCTGGCCTTTTAACATCTGCTTTACCTAGAGGTACAGTATAATATGTTTCGGGAACTTCCTCTTTTAGAAAACGATATGCTTTTTTATGTTCAAAGTATAAGACTGGATCGTTAGACTCTATAGAGGACAATAGAAGACCTTTAGCATCATAAGGTGATGAAGGAATAACAATAGTTAATCCAGGAGTTGAAGCAAAAATGCTTTCAACACTTTGTGAATGATATAATCCACCATGAACTCCACCACCAAAAGGTGCTCTGATAGTCAGTGGGCAATTCCAGTCATTATTTGAACGGTATCTCATTTTAGCTGCTTCACTTATAATTTGATTTGTAGCAGGCAAAATGAAATCTGCAAATTGTATTTCGGCAATAGGTCTCTTACCTAGCATTGCTGCACCAATAGCAGTACCAATAATATTCGATTCCGCAAGAGGTGTATCAATTACACGTTCATCACCATACTTACTTTGTAATCCTTTGGTTGTGCCGAAAACGCCACCCTTTTTTCCTACATCTTCGCCAAGTATAAATGCATTACTAAAATGATTTAGTGCTAAGTCTTGTGCATTTTGTATAGCTTCTAAGTATGATAATTTAGTCATTTCGTTGACCTCCCTCTTCATAAACATATGTCAAAGCTTCTTCTTCTGAAGGATATGGTGCTGCTTCAGCAGATTTAGTAGCTTCATTAATGAGTTCTTTATGCTCTTTTTCCAATTGACTCAACCAATTTTCGTTTATGATGCCTTGATCGAGTAAGGCCGTTTTAAATTTTATATTACAATCCTCTTGTTTCAATAGGTCTCTTTCTTCTTTTGTACGATATGTATCATCATCATCAGATGAATGTGGTGTCATACGTGAAGTGACAGCTTCTATCAATGTTGGACCTTCACCTGCTAGCGCTCGTTCTCTTGCTTCTTTCATCGCTTTGTATACTGCAATTGGGTCATTTCCATCTACCTGTATTCCATGCATACCGTAACCTAATGCACGATCTGATAACTTTTCAGCAGCATATTGTAGTGAATCTGGTACAGATATCGCATATTTATTGTTAATTATTACACAGACGAAAGGTAATTTGTGAACTGCAGCAAAGTTCATACCTTCGTGAAAGTCACCTTGATTTGAACTGCCTTCTCCAACTGTTGCGGTAGCAATATTTGGCTTGTTATCCATTTTAAGTGCTAATGCAGCACCGACAGAATGTGGTATTTGAGTGGCTACTGGAGAACTTTGAGATAAAATGCCTTTTTCTTTGTGACTAAAATGAGAAGGCATTTGTTTACCTCCTGAGTTAATGTCATCACGTTTTCCAAAAGCTGATAACATAGTATCCAATGGAGAAATTCCCATATAAGTGACAAATGCTAAATCACGATAATAAGGTGATGAGATATCACCTTTTTGCATTGCATATGCCATACCAATTTGAGTTGCTTCCTGCCCTTGACCACTGACAACAAATGGAATTTTACCTGCACGATTGAGTAACCATAGCCTTTCGTCTGTTTTTCTTCCTAAGTCCATCCATTTATATATTTTTTTGAGGTCTTCTTCTGTAAGGCCTGCTGACTTGTAATCTATCATTTTTTTACCTCCAACTATACATGAATTGCTTGACCATTAGCTTTTAAACCTAATTCCATGACTACCTCGGATAATGAAGGATGTGCATGTGTTGTTAAACCAAGTTCTAAAGATGAGCCATTCATAAATTGTAACAATGAAATTTCATTTATTAATTCTGTAACATGTGGCCCTATCATATTAAGACCTATGATTTCATCGTCATCTTTGTTAACTACCATCTCGCAAAATCCTTTTGATTGGGTTACATCCTCAATTATTGCCTTTCCTATAGCTTTAAAAGGAACTTTGATACTTTTTGCTTTGATGCCTGCTTTTTTTGCTTGTTCTAAATTTTTACCAATTGAAGCAATTTCTGGGTTTGTATAAACACATTTTGGTATCAGGTCATAATTGATAGGTATAGGAGAACAATCAAACATATGTTCAACTGCAACTATAGCTTCTTTTGAACCGACGTGTGCCAATTGTAATTGCCCTATACAATCTCCTGCTGCGTATATATGTTTATCTTCAGTTTGCTGATAACCATTTGTTATAATATGACCAGCATCAGAAGTCTTAATTTGAGTGTTATTTAAACCAATATCATTTGTATTAGGCTTTCTACCAATTGCAACAAGTACTTTATCGAATTGGACGGGCTCATCTGAAATATTAATAGTTACACCCTTATCAGTTTGGTTAAAATGATCTTTGGTCAATTGAATATTTTCGTAGAATGTAACGCCTCGATTAGTTAATTCTTCTTTTAGCAATGACGCAACTTGTGTGCTCTCGGTAGGAAGAACTCTGTCATTCGCTTCGATTACTACTACATCAGCACCTAAATCATTCATCAGAGATGCAAATTCTAAACCAATAACACCTCCACCTATGATTGCTAATCTTTGTGGTAGTGTATTTAACCTTAGGATATCATCACTCGATAGTATTTGTTTATGGTCAAATTTAATGAACGGAAGAGACTGTGGTGACGACCCAGTAGCTATAAGCACATTTTTATTAGGGAGTATATCTGATTCGCCGTCTTCATATTCCACAGAAATTGTACCGCTTTGAGGAGAAAATATAGATGTTCCCATAATTCGTCCAATACCGTTATAAATATCTATATGATGATGTTTCATCAGTTGATTGACGCCTTCATGCAATTGCTTAACAATAGCATCTTTACGTTCTAAAATTTTAGGGAAATTAATTTTAAAATGATTGACATCAATTCCAAATGTATGCGCGTTTTTAATAGTATGATTGACTTCAGCCGATTTTAAAAGTGCTTTAGTAGGTATACATCCTTTATGTAAACACGTACCACCTAAGAGTGATTTTTCTACTATCGCTACTTTTTTTCCTAATTGAGAAGCTCTGATGGCGGCTACATATCCTGCCGTACCACCACCTAACACGACTAAATCGTATTGTTTTTCTGACATGGTCTAACTCCTTAAATTTATAGAAGACTAAAAATACAAATATAAATTCTGTATTTTAGTCCTCTAATGGTTTATTTAATGTTCACGCTTTTCATTAGATAAAAAGAATAAACAAGAAATGGAAATAGTTGTACCAACATTATTGATATTTCTAATTACAATCTTGTTTTCTTCAATTTAAAATAATACTTAACTATTTTACATCATTTGTAAATTTAATCAAAACCAAAATCATTATGTTTGAATTTGGTAATCATAATTAAATATTGTGATTTTGCTTAATCATTTCTTTTGCATTTTCTCTCGTGAGCTCAGTCACACTTGCTCCTGAAATCATACGTGCTATTTCATCTATTTTGTTTTCATCTTTCAATTCTTTGACTTGAGTTGTAGTTCTATCGGCATTGGATGCCTTGCTTATTAGAAGATGATGGTCACTCATTGAAGCTACCTGAGGTAAGTGTGAAATACAAATAACTTGTATATATTGAGCAATATCTCGCATTTTTTCAGCCATTTTTTGTGCTGCTTGACCAGATACACCCGAGTCAACTTCATCAAAAAGAATCGCGGTTTGGCCGCGTGATTTAACAAATATACTTTTTAGAGCAAGCATAATTCTTGAAAGTTCACCACCTGAAGCGATTTTATTAAGACTTTTAAGTGGTTCACCACGATTTGGACTAATTAAAAATTCCACAAATTCAATACCTTCAATTGTAAGTTCATCTAATGGTTTAAACGAAATTTCAAGGTTAGCATCTTTCATTTGTAAATTTTGTATTTCAGAAACAATATGGTCCCTTAACTCTCTCGCTACACGCCTACGTTCTTGAGAAAGTTTTTTTCCTATATCTATCACTTCGTTATAAAGCGTTTTAATTTCTTCCCTTAATTGTGATGTACTTTGTTCATAGTTTTCTATTTTATCAATTTCATTTGCAAGTTTACTCTGATAAGCAATAAGTTCAGTAATATCCTTACCATATTTACGTTTTAAATTATTAAGTAAATTCATTCTGGATTCATACTCATTTAAAACTTGCTCATCGAATTCAGTGTTAGCCATTTCGTCGTAAATTTCATGCTTTGCATCTTCTAGCATATAGTAAAATTGATCAATGTCCTCTTTTAATCTTACGAATTTTTCTGGAACGATATCATTAATCGTTTGCAAGTAGTTGCTTAATTCGTACAACCTATCGGGTATTGCACTTTCATCAGTTAGAACTTGATGTGCATTGTTTAAAGCTAGATTTAATTTTTCGGAGTTTTGAATTCTTTTAATATCGGATTCAAGTTGGTCCACTTCGCCTTCTTTCAGTGAAGCTTCGGTTAGTTCCTCTAATTGAAATTTCATTAAGTCTAATCGTTGTAATAAAGCCTGGTCCGCGGATTCTAATTCCTCTAATTCTTTACGTTTATTTTTATATTGGTTATAAGAAAGTTGATATTGATTAAGTAAATCTGAATACTGATTGTCTGCATAATCATCTAATAGTTGAAGATGATATTTTTGCTTAAGTAAAGATTGCGTTTCATGTTGACCATGAATATCAAGCAGTTCTTGCATCACTTTTCTTAAGTCCTGTAGAGTGACAGTTTGGTTATTAATACGACAAATACTCTTACCAGAACTGAAAATTTCTCTTTTAACTAATAAAAAATCTTCATCAACATCTATAGCTAATGATTCTAGTATATTAATTGCGTCTTTACTCTCGTCTATATCAAAGATACCTTCGATAATTGCTTTCTTTTCACCATGTCTGACGTAATCAGAAGAAGCTCTCATACCGATTAACTGTCCAATGGCATCAATAATGATAGATTTTCCTGAGCCAGTTTCACCACTCATAACTGTTAGACCGTCAGAAAAGTTTATATCAAGTTCGTCAATAATGGCAAATTGTTTTATTGATAAGGTTTGTAACATAAATTCATCGCATCCTTATAATAAATTGAAAATTCGAGTTTTGATTTCTTCACTCGCTTCTTCGTCTCGACAAATAAGTAAGCATGTATCATCACCACAAATTGTACCAAGTACCTCATCCCAATCAATTTGATCAAGTATAGCACCAATGGATTGAGCATTACCAGGAAGCGTTTTAAGAACTAGTAGATTACCAGTACCCTCAATGTTTACAAATGAATCCATTAAATATCTACCCAACTTCTCTAATGGATGATATCTACGATCATTTGGTAAACTATAAACATATTGCCCTGTAGGTGCAGGAACTTTAATTAATTGCAATTCTTTAATATCTCGTGAAACAGTAGCTTGTGTAACATTTAAATCATACTCATTCAAACGTTTAACTAGTTCATCTTGTGTTTCTATTTGTTCATTTGAAATTATCTCTCTTATTTTTATATGTCTCACTGACTTTTTTGGCACAATTAACACCTCAAATTACGAATATTTATACATTGATTTTAACACATGGAGTTCTGAACTACTACTAAACACTATTTTGAAATTGTAAAGTTAAAATATCTAACGAGCACTATATCAGTATTTATTACAAAATCATTTTCCTAATTAATAATACTAAAATAAGTGTTTAGAAATAAAAATGTGAATAATTCTTGTATATAAATTGAAGAATTAAAAAAGATTGCCTCATAGATAAGCTATGAAGACAACCTATAGATATAAATGCGTTATAACGTTAAAATAGACATTCTAAATATAGTATATTTTTTTATAAATTAATGGTCTCTGTTATAGAATAAATCTACAATATCACTTAATTCAGAAGTATCATATTGATCAGAAATTTGATTTAAGCAGTTCATAGCAAGATATTGATGATTGTTTAACTTTTCTTCTGCTCCTTCTTTTCCAAGTAAAGAAACATAAGTACTTTTATGATTTACTATATCACTGCCTACTTTTTTGCCAAGTTTTGATTCATCACCATACACATCCAGTAAATCATCTTTAATTTGAAACATCATTCCTAAATGATGACTAAATTCATCTAAATTCTTAGCAATATTTTGTTCTACTTGAGCAATGTCTACCGCAGCCATAACTGAAAAATTTAGTAAAGCGCCTGTCTTAGTTTCATGAATTGATTCTAAAGTTTCTAAACGAATTGACTTCCCTTCACTTTCCATATCAAGCGCTTGGCCACCCACCATTCCCAAATGTCCACTTGCTTTTGAAAGTCTTTTTATAATACTTACTTTCACACTATCTTCAATGGTAGTATCATTAGAAACTAATTCAAAAGCTTTTGTTAATAATGCATCACCAGCAAGAATGGCTTTCCATTCACCATAAACTTTATGATTTGTTAATTTTCCTCTACGGTAATCGTCATTATCCATTGCTGGTAAATCATCATGAATTAAAGAATAAGTATGAATCATTTCCAATGCTAAAGCACTATTTAGTCCTTGTTGATAATCTTTGTTAAGCATTTTTAGTGTTAATAATAATATGACTGGTCTGATTCTTTTACCACCAGCATTTAATGAATATTTCATACTTTCTTCTAAATTAGTTTTTAATGGTGATGATTGTATTGACTTATTCAGTGATGTATTAATTATATTTATTAATTTATTCATCTGTAGTTTCTTCATTTCCTTTATCACCAACTTCTTCTTGCATTAATTCATTCACTTTTTTCTCTGCTTCTTTTAAAGTTGAATCACAATTAGCAGATAGTTTCATACCACGTTGGTATAAATCGAGGGATTCTTCTAAAGAAACTGCTTCATTATCCAATTTTTGAACGATATTTTCAAGTTCTTTCATCATTTCTTCGAAACTTTGCTTTTCTTTACTCATCATTACACCTTACTTTCTTAACCGTTGCATCGACACTTCCGTCTTTCATTGTTAAAGATATTTGGTCGTTTTCATTCAATTTATGTGTGCTTGTAACCACTTCATTGTCTTTATTGACAATTGCGTACCCTCTAAGCATCGTATTGGTGGGGCTTAAATTATTAAGACTTTCTAATTTGTTTTTTAGCACTGTTTTTAAATTAGTAATGTTATTGGACATTATTTTGGACAATCTAGAATGCAATTGATAAATAGATTGCTTTTCCTGAGTAATCTGCTGATTTAAATTTTTAAAATTAAAACTTTGTTGAAGTAACTTGAGGTGATGTTTTGACTTTTCAACTTTAGTATTTAATAGATGATTTAATTGTCTTTCTAATTCATCTCGTTTTTGAATTTGTTGATCGTACAATAAACTCGGTTGCTTAAATTTGTAATATGATGATATGTGATTAAGTTGTTTCTTCTGATGTTCGATATATTGTTTTATATATCTTGATAATGTATATTCATACTGTTTAATTTGTTGTAATAACTCATATTGATCAGGTGTTGCTATAACAGCAGCTTGAGTAGGTGTCGCAGCTCTAACATCTGCTACAAAATCGCTCAATGTAAAATCAGTCTCATGACCTACAGCTGATATAATAGGTGTTTGACAATTAAAGATGGTTTTAACAACATCTTCTTCATTAAAGTTCCACAAATCTTCAATTGAACCACCACCACGTCCAACTATTATTGTATCAACATCTAATGAATCAGCATATTGAATCTTTTCTATTATATCTTGTCTAGCTTGCGTGCCTTGAACAAGGGTACTGATTTGAATTTGTTCGACCAAAGGGTAGCGATTGTTAATCGTACTATGTATGTCTCTAATGGCTGCACCTGTGCTCGCTGTTAAAACCGCTATTTTCTTTGGATACTTTGGTATGAGTTTTTTGTTACTTTGATCAAAATAGCCTTCTTTTTTCAATTTCTTTTTTAGTAGTTCAAGCTTTTGGTATAAATTACCAATACCATCGAGTTGCATCTTATTAACATATATTTGATAATTTCCTCGTCTTTCATAAACAGAAACGCGAGCTTCAATTAAAACCTCATCACCTTCTTTAGGCTCAAAGCCTAACTTAGAAGCATTTCCTTTAAACATCATTGCACTGATGACACTTTCTTTGTCCTTGACATTAAAATATAAATGTCCGCTTGAATGCTTTTTAAAGTTAGATAATTCTCCTTTAATAAGAACTGACTGTAGATGAGGATCTTGGTCAAATTTATATTTTATATATTTAGTTAGTGCAGAAACACTTAAATATTCAGTCATAGTTATCACTCATTTTAATCATTTATATTACTTAAAACACCATTAACAAATTTATAATGATCATCATCACTAAACTGTTTTGTGAGTTCTACAGCTTCATTAACAACTACTTTTTTAGGTGTGTCGCTGTGCAATATTTCAAAAGTTGCCATTCTTAAAATAATACGATCTGATTTCAGTAAACGATCGATAGACCAGTCTTTTAAATGGGGTTTAATTGTTTCGTCTAAAACGATTTGATGATCTTTGACTCCAGTAACTAACCAGTATATAAAATCAAAGTCTAAATCAGAATGATCATCTTTAATAAATTCAATTGCTTCTTGAATTGTTAAATCTGTCTCTTTTATTTCAAGTTGAAATAAAGTTTGAAAAGCTTGTACTCTTGCATCTTTACGACTCATATTTTACTCCTTCAAATGTATTTATAAAATTATAGGTACAACTTTCTAGTAAAGTGCACCTATAATTTAAATTATTTATTTTTCTGCGACGATACTTCTGATGTGAATATTAATTTGCTGTGGTTCAATAGCTGTCATTGTCGTAATTGAATTGAAAATTGCTTCTTGAATTTGATTTGCAGTTTTAGAAATATTTACGCCATGTTTTAAAGAACAAAATACATCAATGTATATTCCGTCTTCTTTAGCTTCGATTTTTAAATCTCTGTTTAAATTTTTTCGACTAATCTTCTCTAGATTTGTTTTTTTTAGTTCAGCAAAATGGCCTGTAATACCTTCTACTTCTGATGTCGCAATGGATGCGATAACAGATAATACTTCTGGTGCTATTTCAATTTTTCCTAAATTAGATTGAGAATAATCTGCTACATTGACCATTCTTTATCCTCCTATTGGTTATTATCGTCCATAATATTATACTTTTCTAGGAATTTTGTATTAAATTCCCCACTTCTAAAAATATGATTATTTAGAAGTCTTAAGTGGAATGGAATCGTAGTGTCGATACCTAAAACAAGATATTCACTTAAAGCACGAATGCCTGTCATAATTGATTCTTCACGTGTAGGTTCGTGAACTATAAGTTTTGCCACCATGGAGTCATAGTAAGGTGGTATCGTATAATTAGTATAACATGCTGATTCAATTCTCACTCCAAAACCGCCTGGAGCAAGATATTGGGTAATCTTGCCTGGTGATGGCATAAAGTTTTTGTAAGGATTTTCAGCATTGATTCGAAATTCAATAGCGTGACCGTTAATGGAAATATCTTCTTGTTTAAAAGGTAACGCCTCACCCATAGCAACTTTGAGTTGTAATTTTACTAAATCTACTCCTGTTACCATTTCAGTTACTGGGTGTTCAACTTGAATACGTGTATTCATTTCCATGAAATAAAATTGGTTATCATCTAAATCATATATAAATTCAATTGTACCTGCGTTTTCATAATTTACAGCTTTTGCAGCTCTAATTGCAGCATTACCCATTTCTTGGCGTTTATCTTCACTTAATACTGGTGAGGGTGCTTCTTCAACGAGCTTTTGCATTCTTCTTTGAATTGTACAATCACGTTCACCTAAATGTATAACGTTTCCATAAGTATCGCCAATAATTTGAATCTCTATATGTCTAAAGTTTTCTATAAATTTTTCTAAGTATAAACCACCATTTCCGAACGCGGTTTCAGCTTCTTGTTGTGTCATACGGTAACCAGTTTCAAGTTCTTTCTCATCACGAGCAACCCGAATACCTTTTCCACCACCACCTGCTGTGGCTTTGATGATAACTGGATAGCCGATTTTTTTAGCTATTTTTTTAGCGTCATCTATACTTTGAATAAGTCCTTCACTTCCTGGTACTACAGGTACATTGGCTTTAATCATTTCAGCTTTAGCAATATCTTTTATTCCCATTTTCTGAATTGATTGATAGCTTGGCCCAATAAATTTTAATTGGCATGCTTCACACAATTCAGCAAAATCACCATTTTCAGCCAAAAAGCCGTATCCAGGATGAACACCATCACATCCTGTAGAAGTAGCGATAGATAAAATATTTGGTATATTTAAATAAGAATCTTTTGATAAAGTAGGACCGACGCAGTATGCTTCATCAGCAATTTGAGTATGTAATGCATCTTTGTCACCTTCTGAGTATATAGCTACTGTTTGAATACCTAAATCGTGTGCCGCTCTTATTATTCTTACTGCGATTTCACCACGATTAGCGATTAAAATCTTTTTCATTATTTCACCTTAAATAACGGCTGGCCATACTCTACCATTTGTCCGTCTTC